>ENA-OQEX01000105-OQEX01000105.1-human-gut-metagenome-genome-assembly--contig:-NODE-105-length-49349-cov-6.815144_pt1 | contig 49349 bp, 63 predicted proteins | sample MGYA00242802_ERZ504649 | MGnify/ENA primary metagenome ERZ504649 (study PRJEB26092, sample SAMD00036194) | human gut metagenome | host: Homo sapiens | study: EMG produced TPA metagenomics assembly of...
TATATTGTGTGTACGGTTATGGTCTTTACCGTCTTTTTCAGTACAGGCATATACGAAAAACTATAACGTCACAGTGGCTAAGCTATGTGCACTCATTCATGAAAAATATCCCGATGTATCAGATGGCAGTATAGCCGCGATTCTAAATGACAGCAGCTTCGATAGTGATTATACAAATTTAAAAAGCGCAGAGACGCTCTTTAAAAAATACGGCATTGATATGGAAAAGGATTCTGCGGTTTTGTCAAATGAAAAAGCGCTTAAAGGAGCGTTTTGGCTAGACATATTTCTTGTTGTGCTTTTTGCAGGGGGATTTTGCCTTTACATTGTGCTTATAAGACTTAGCTTTAAAAGACAGGTCAGACAGGCTGCGGATTATCTGCGCCGCATAAATCAGGGAGACTACAGACTTGTTATGGCAGATAGCACAGAGGGAGAGATTTCTATACTAAAGGGAGAGCTTTACAAGACAGCAATCTATTTGAGGGAGTCTGCGGAAAATGCAAAGACAGACAAGCTTTTGCTAAAGGATGCGCTTTCTGACATATCGCATCAGCTTAAGACACCGCTCACATCACTTTCGATAAATCTGGAAAATCTGGAAGGAAATCCTGATATGGCATATGAAAACAGAAACAGGATAATGCGCAGGGCAAAGCGTGATGTGGATAATATATCGCATATGGTGCAGGCTATCTTAAAGCTTTCAAGGCTTGAAGCGGATGTTGTGGAGTTTGATGAGAAGGATACGCTGCTGTCTGAAATTGTGTCTGAGGCAGCTGACAATGTTATGGCACTTTGTGATTTGAGGGACATAAGGCTGTCCATAGATGAAGGCTCTGATAAGGATGCCTGTATACATGCTGATGCATACTGGCAGTGTGAGGCCATTACAAACATAGTAAAAAATGCAGTGGAGCACGCAGAGAGTGAGGTAAGGATAGGCTTTTACAGGTATGAGATGTATGCCGAGATAACAGTGCAAAACGATGGAGAAGCCATAAGTGATGAGGACAAAAAACATATTTTTACGCGTTTTTACAGCGGCAGCGGACAGCCGGCAGACAGCATCGGCATAGGACTTTCGCTGGCGGAAGCAATTGTGCGTCATGACAATGGATATATCCTTGTGGAGGATTGTACAAAAGATGTATTAAATGAAAAAAATGAATGCAGTGGCACACGCTTTGTGGTAAGATATCTGTGATAAGTTGAGAAAAATTATCAATAAATACACTAGGAAGCGATAAAATGACACTAAAAGAACTTGGCATAGGACAGAGTGCCAGAATACTTACAGTAGGCGGTGAGGGCGCATTGCGCCAGCATTTCCTGGATATGGGAGTAATCCCAAAAGCCGAAGTAACAGTTATCAAATTTGCACCGATGGGAGACCCGATGGAGCTTCAGGTGCACGGCTATGAGCTCACATTGAGGCTTGATGATGCGGCACAGATTGAGTAGAATTAATTGACAGCCGCTCAAGAAAGCATGAGGGTCCTAAAAAGATAAGCAACACAGCCCATCCCGGACTTGGTGAGGAGGGCAAATACCATGTGAAGGGCAGTGGCAATCCCCTTCCGGATGGTGAGAAGCTCACGTACGCACTTGTGGGAAACCAAAACTGCGGCAAGACAACACTTTTCAACCAGCTTACAGGCTCAAATCAGCATGTCGGCAATTTCCCAGGAGTGACGGTGGACAGAAAGGATGGCTCTATTAAAGAACATCCGGATACATCAATCACAGATTTACCGGGCATTTACTCAATGAGCCATATACTAATGAGGAGATTGTGTCGAGAAACTTTGTGCTCGATAACAAGCCAAAGGCCATAATAAATATCGTAGATGCGACAAATATCGAGAGAAACCTGTATCTGACCATGCAGCTTCTTGAGATGGATATACCAATGGTTATCGCACTCAATATGATGGATGAGGTGACGGCAAACTCAGCTCAATCGATGTAAATAAAATCGAGGGACTGTTAGGAGTGCCTGTTGTACCGATTTCTGCCGCAAAGAATCAGGGTGTTGATGAGCTGGTGCGCCATGCGATACACATTGCAAAGTATCAGGAGCGTCCGGGCAGACAGGATTTCTGTGATGAGAATGATTTTGGCGGTGCTGTGCACAGATGTATACACGCGGTCAGCCACCTGATTGAGGATCATGCAAAGCTCGCCGGAGTTCCGATTCGCTTTGCTGCTACCAAAATTATCGAGGGAGATGCACTTATATTAGAGCAGCTTCATCTTGATGAGAATGAGAAAGAGGCAATAGAGCATCTTATTGTCCAGATGGAAAAGGAGCGAGGCCTTGACAGAAGCGCTGCAATTGCGGATATGCGCTTTACATTTATTGAGAAAATATGCGAGAGCACCGTGGTAAAGCCGAAGGAGAGCAGGGAGCGTATCAGAAGTGAGCGTATCGACCGTGTTCTTACAGGAAAATACACGGCAATACCGTGCTTTATAGTGATAATGCTTGCTGTATTTTATCTGACCTTCAACGTAATCGGAGCAGGACTTCAGTGGCTTTTGGAGCAGGGCATAGGAGCACTGACTGCGCTTACGGATAAGGCACTCACAGCGGCAGGCGTGAATGAGGTGCTGCACGGACTGGTAATAGACGGCATCTTTCAGGGTGTCGGAAGTGTATTAAGCTTTTTGCCGATTATCGTGACACTGTTCTTTTTCTTATCCCTCATGGAGGACAGCGGATACATAGCGAGGGTTGCATTCTTCATGGACAAGCTCCTTCGTAAGATAGGTCTTTCCGGGCGAAGCATAGTACCAATGCTCATAGGCTTCGGCTGTACGGTGCCAGCTGTCATGGCGACACGTACACTGCCAAGTGAGAGAGACCGTCGAATGACTATACTCCTCACACCGTTTATGAGCTGTTCGGCAAAATTGCCAATTTATGCATTCTTTGTTAGTGCATTTTTCCCGAAGCATGGCGGACTTGTCATGGGAGGACTGTACTTCCTTGGCATAATTGTCGGAATACTTTTCGCATTTATCTACAGAAAGACTTTGTTCAGGGGTGACGCAGTGCCGTTTGTCATGGAGCTGCCAAACTACAGGATGCCGGGCGCCAAGAATGTGTGCCAGCTCCTCTGGGAGAAGGCAAAGGACTTTTTGCAGAAGGCATTTACAGTAATACTTATTGCCACAATGCTTATATGGTTCTTACAGAGCTTTGACATACACTTTAACATGGTAACAGACTCAAAGGACAGCATGCTTGCCGCTATTTCAAGTGTTATCGTGCCTGTCTTTAAGCCTCTGGGACTCGGCGACTGGCGTATATGCACATCACTTATCAGCGGACTAATGGCAAAGGAGAGTGTGGTATCAACACTTGAGATACTGTTTGGCGGAACGGTTACGACAGCACTCACAACACTTTCAGCGGCATCTCTTCTGGTGTTCTCGCTGCTCTATAGTCCTTGCGTGGCTGCTATAGCATCCATAAAGAGAGAGCTGGGTGCAAAGTGGGCAGTTAGCGTGGTGCTTTTGCAGTGTGCGATTGCATGGGTGGCAGCATTTATTGTCAGGGTAATTGGACTGCTTGTGATGTAAAAAAACTGATTGAATAGTTATAAAAAACATAAAAGGAGATATGTGATGGAGATTAAACTGGAAAATGAATCACTTGAGCTCACGATAAACAGCTTCGGAGCAGAGCTTAAAAGCATCACCGGCAAGGAAACAGGTACACAGTATCTGTGGGATGCCGATGAGAAATACTGGAAGAGAAGCGCACCGGTGCTTTTCCCGTTTGTCGGCAGCTTAAAGGACAAGAAGTTTACCGTTGATGGGACAGATTATCCGATGGGACAGCACGGCTTTGCAAGGGATATGGAGTTTGAGCTTGTGTCACAGACAAAGGATGAGGCATGGTTTTCACTTAAATCAAATGATGAGACTCTTGCAAAATATCCGTTTGAGTTTGTGCTCGAAATCGGCTATAAGCTCTCAGGCAGTGAGATAAAAGTGACCTGGAGGGTGACAAATCCTGCGAAAAAGGATTTACTTTTCTCAATAGGTGGTCATCCGGCATTTATGTGTCCGGTCGCAGAGCAGGGAAAGCAGTCAGACTATTATCTGAAGCTTGACACAGACAAAGCAATCACCTACGGACTTATCTGTGACGGAGGACTTTTAGACAAGGATGACAATCTGCTTAAGGTGGATGCGGATGGATACTGTCAGATAGATGAGCATATGTTTGATAAGGATGCGCTCATAATAGAAAACAGACAGGCTTCAAAGGTGAGCCTGTGTACACCGGATAAGAAGCCATACCTTACGGTGTCCTTTGATGCGCCTTTATTTGGTCTGTGGTCACCGGCAGGAATGGGAGCACCATTTATCTGTATTGAGCCATGGTACGGCCGATGCGACAGAGCAGCTTTGCCGGAGAATTAAAGGACAGGGAGTATGGTAATTCGCTGGCACAGGGTGAGAAATTTGAGAAGTCATATACGATTGCAATTGAGTTGTAGATTTTCTTGTTCTCAATGTGACTTAAATAGTTACAAACATAAATATAAGATATAGTTAGAATCATGGGACTGCAATATATTGCAGTCCATGATTTTTGTATTGACAAAATGCAAGATATGAAATATATTAAACTTAGCTAGTGACTAATAAACAGTAGAGCGTTAATCAGTAGAGAGGGTGTTATAATGCAAAAGCAAAATTCAAAAAAGAAATTTTTGGAGAAACTTTATATTAGCTTATCATTTTATTTTGGGGATGATGACTGTGATAGTTTAATTAAAGACTATGAAGAATGGTTCGAAAATGAAGAAATGGCTGAAAAAAGCGAGCACGAAATATGTTCCGGCTTAGGAAAACCGTTTGATATAGCGAGAAATTTATACAAAGATTCAAAAGAAGGAAAAGAGCATACGTTACCATTGAAGAGTAGTGTTTTATTACAGACAATTGCCACGCTGGTTATATATTATGTGCTATGCGTTAGTTTGTTAAGATACTTTGATAAAAACGGCTGGAATTTTTATCCGGTTGCTCTGATAGCTAATGTTCTGGTATTTGTTGCAGGTTTGTTTATTCTTAAAAAATCAAAATTAACATGTGATATGCAATTTAAAAACCATCTGTTATTAATTGGATTATTCTTTTTTATTTTATTAACAGAAGTATTTCTGGTAATGAAAAAGAATGAGGCTGGCTTAGGGAGTTATTATGTGGTATTAGTTACAACAGCTATAATTATTCTGAGTTGTATTATTATTTACATCATCTTAAAGAAATATATAATAAACAGGGAATTGGGTTTTATAACGATATTTCATATACTTGGTATTATTACCTGCTTAATGTATTTTATAAATCAGTTACATATGTTTTATATAGAAAGAACGCTTGGGCTTGAAAAAATAATAGCATATAGTAGTTTATTGTATATTCAGACACTGATTTTGGGGACAATTTTATTGTTAAAATTAAAATTTGAGAGGAAATCATAAATGGATTCACAGCTAAAAAGAGGAATCTTAAATATATGTATTTTACAGCTTTTAAAACAAGAAGACAGATATGGATACGATATAATTAAAATATTGCAGGGACTTTTCCCAGATACAGATGAAAGCACTATTTATGCCATTCTAAGAAGACTGAATAAAGGAGGGTTGACGGAAGTATATTACAGTGAAAAATCATTGGGACCACAGAGAAAATATTATAAAATAGTAGAAAAGGGGGAATTATATTTAAAAGAAAACATAGCTTCCTGGAATGAGATAGTAAGGATTTTTCACGAACTTGAAATAATGTAATGTAGAAACTACAAGTAGATAGCGGAGGATACTATAAATGAAAAAAACAGAATGATAATTATGATATTCCTTGTTTTAGGGATAATTTTAAATGAGAATATTGTAACATTTGCAAAGGATGATGAAACAAATGTAAGATATGTAAAATATTCTATTGAAAATAATGAATATTTATCAAGTAATAATATTATATCGACAGAAAATTATATAAAAAATGATCGGTTAATAACAAAAACAGTATATCAACAACCTGATGGAACGATTATTACTGATACATTAGATATAAGTGCTATTGCACCAGCATCAAGGAATGGATCAGACACCGCTACAAGAACTAGAACAATTTCAGGATGGGGAAGTGTATCAATAACAGCTAGTTTTAAATGGTACACTAAGGGAATGTTCAGTTATGTTAAATGTACTAGTATGTCAGCATCACATTCACTTGATTCTAGAGCAAAGGTTAGTACATGGGAGAAGAATTATACGAAAGACTATGTATCCATAGGAACGGCAAAAGCACAAGTTAAATATTATTTTTATAATTCAAAAAATCCTGCTCAATATCAAGATGGAACATTTAAAATTACTTGTTCAGATGAAGGAACAATAAGCGATAATAATTAACCACACATGTATTTGAAAAGCAGGTGCATCGACATATATAGCATAACGCTATATGTGCCTTGATGCACCTGCTTTCTTCAAGTTTGCCTGAAGCAGCCATTTCTGATCAATTTTCTTAAGATCTTCACCGAATCTGACATGCAGCCGAACTGAGCCTTCGAGCTGCTCGATATGTTCAATGGTGCCCTTGCCGAACTTTGGATGATTAACATCGTCATTGATATTAAATATTACAGTACTGTTTTTCTTTTTGCGGTATTCCTGCTCGCGTGAATATGTGTCGCGGATAGGAATACTCTTGTCAGTAATTTTCCTTTTGAGAACCTTATCATAATCGTGCTTAATAAGTCCTTCACCGGCTTTGTAATAAGGAGTGGGAGCTGCTCCGATAAGTGAGCAGCAGTATTTCCACGCACTTCCGTGGAGGCCGGGCTGCCAGTTGTATTTGTCAGGAATGTCCATATTGTACTGCATATAGTGGGCATATTCGTGCTTGTATAAATCCATCCTGTCATCCTTTGACAAGGGCTTTGCCACACAGTAGCCGATGAACAGCAGCGAAAAATGAAAGCCCTCACCATCAGGGGAAGCTTTAGGGGAATAGGCACCGAGCCTGTCTGTATCAAAGCCAAAGGTGATGGGAACCCTTGCACCATTAAGCCCAAGCTGTCTGTCGAGCTTCTGGTAGAGAAAGCGGATTTCCGCGAGATGTATTTTTGTCTCGTTTTCAAGTAGTTGTCGTAAATTGTTGTCTATGTTCATAAGTATATCTCTTTAAAAAATCAGTCTGTTTTCAATACAGTAATGATATATTCCGTCATCCTCAACCGATTTGCACACAAAATCAGCCTTAGCCTTGACTTCGTCCTTTGCATTGCCCATGGCAACACCTGTGCCTACGGCCTCAAGCATTTCAATATCGTTATGTCCGTCACCGAAAGCAATGGCTTCATCCTTTGAAAAGCCGTAATGCCTAAGCACTGTAGCAACAGCATTGCCTTTGCCGCTGTTAAGCGGAATAATATCAACGGCTTTATCCCACCATGCAGTTATCTGTGAGTGGGGCGCACCGGACAGAATCTGTGAGTGCTCATCTTTTTTGCAGGAGCACATAATCTGGTAGATATCAGTTTTACTTATCTCGTCAAAATTGTCAGCAATTTTAAGCTTTTCACTGCCGAAGGCAAAGTACTGCTCTAAATCAGGGTCGGTACCGTTTGTGACAATCATATGCTCGCTGCTGATTGCAATGGCACGGTTCATCTGCTTTAGATTGGAAATTATCTGATATTTGTCGTGCTCATTAATAGGATTTTTGAAGATGATATCATTGCCTTTGGTGACGAATGAGCCGTTAAAGGTGAGCAGGACATCAAAATCAATTCCATCAAAATGAGGCACACCTGTGTAGCTTCTTCCGGTAGCCATACAAAGGATGATGCCATTTTGGTGGAGCTGCCTAAGTGTAGCAGCAGTGGTTGCTGATAATTCTTTATGTCCCAGCCGAAGAAGGGTGCCGTCCACATCAAAGAATGCTATTTTAATCATAATTCACCTGCCTGTTTTAATGCTAGTTTAATGATATTTTCATTTATATAGAATCCGTTTGATTGAATTTTGGTTATTGCATTTTTTACAGAAGAAATAATCCCTGATTGTTTAGCTTTTATAAGAACACCTAAGGTGCCCGTTACTGTTAATCCAAGATATTTTGCTGTTTTTTTTGCTGCATTATCATCGATGATAACTAAGTCTGCTTTGGGGTCAGCTTGTGCCAATATCATAACATCAACTTCACCGGCATGAAGCTTTGCTTTGTACATTTTGCGGTCTTCAATGTTAGTGATTGTTTCGACTGTAATCCAATCAAGATTTTGTTTGATTTGTAAACAGGCAGAATCTTTTTTTGTTGTAACTTCGTCGAATACTGCTTTAGGAATAATGATTGAACCATATATTTCTTTTAAAATGTTAAGTAAGTCTGCATTGCACAATGCAATTAATGGTGTTGAATTGACAATTACCCTACGCATTATTCATCTCCTCTATAAATTCTGCTTCATCATCAAAACTGAAGATAGATATATTATTATTGCCTAGATATTTGATGAAATCTTCCTCACTCATTCCGGCTATCTGTGCACAATATCCAATAGAAATATGGTTTTTTAAATAAAGCATTAGAGCAGTAGCTTTCTTGGCAAAAGCATTAGCCTCATCTTTGGTCATTTTGGTATCGTATAATACTTCATCTGGTATTTTTATCGCAATACTACACATATAAACACCTCTTTCTATTATAATGTATCATTAATTATATCTCAGTTACATGATAACATAATAAGCGCAAGATTAAAAACATTTATTTAAATTTCTGTCACAACGTAAGGTACGTAAGCCGGGGACTGAGGGGATACACGTACTTTAGCAGGAGTGCATAGCGAAGCGACTTAGATACTGTAGAAATTATGCCCATGAAGCACAGAAACGCACCTGCATGGATGCAGGGGCGAGGAGAACCGCGCCATGGACGGCGCGTTTCGACGGTTTCGTCAGGCATAGAAGAGCTAAGAGCATAATTTCGTACAGAATCTTAGGCGCTAAGCGTAACGATGGCGAAAGTACGTGTATCCCCTCAGTCCCCGGCTTACGTACCGACATATACAAAACGCGCAAAAGTTGCGCACAAAAGCGCGCACATAAAACCCTTTTTGTGAAAAATGCTTGAAAACAAAAGTTAAAAAATGTCGAAATTGCACATTGACATAATCACAATACTGTAATATACTAAGTTCAGAACAAACGGTTGCGCGCAAAACGCACCTAAGAAATAAATCAAATTACAAGCAAATGGAGGAAACAAAGGATGGACAAATTTATTGTTAACATCATTCACCGCCCTGAGATGGTGCCTGAGTACTCAGCAACAGTGACAGGACAGGGAAAAGAAGAGGATATTGGAGATAAGAAGCTTATCACAGAGTCACTCGACATCTTCAAGACACAGCAGAGACTTGCACATGAGGCGGGACTCAAAACTACAATCCAGATGACATATGCTTCACTTTTTAATGATGAGGCAGTAGAGCTTGCAAAGCAGGATCACGAGAAATACGGTGATGAGATAGCACTTTCACTCCTTGGACTTCCATGTGAGGAGTTTAGAGAGAAGTATAAGACAAAGGATTTCTGTATCTGGATGTTCTCAATGGAGGACAAGAAAGCTATCGTAAATGATGTTTTCGAGAAATTCCATGACAGATTCGGTTTCTATCCTGAGTCAACAGGCTCATACTATATGGATGCAGACCTTACAAACTACATCAAAGAAAAATACCCAATGGTAAAATGTGCAGTTGCAACATGTTGGGAGGAAGGTCCTAAGGCATACCACACATGTAACAACTCATGGTACACACTCTTCGACGGAGGCCCATGGGCACCATGGATTCCATCAAAGCAGAACACACATGCGCCAGCAGCAAATAAGGAAGAGGATAGCGGAATCGTAGCAATTCCACATCTCTCACGTGACCTTATCGCCTGCTATGACGGAAACGGCTCAAACTTCGGCACACATCCACAGAATGTGCTCCGTGGAATGATTTACGATACAAAGACATGGGAGTATCCATATCTTTACAACCTTATCGACCAGTACAGAGACCTTGCAAAATACAATAACGGATATTCATACAACATGATGTTCGTAGGACCTGGCTGGATGAACAAGATGGGACGCTGGGAGCAGCCATATGAGCTTCTCTTAAAGTCATACACAGACGGCTGTAATTACTATGGCAAGTTAAAGAAAGAGGGTAAGCTCATCGACATGACAATGTCAGAGTTCGCTGATTACTTCAGAGAGAAGAAGGGTGTCAACGCAGGTAACTATAATGAGCCTGAGTGTGCACCATGGAGAGATATCCTTTACGGCTCAGACAAGCAGCTCTTCTGGTACTGTGACCCATACATGAGAGCATGTGTGAACATGGATCAGGGTGGAGCAATCGTAGACCTTCGTCCATACGTTGCAAAGCTTGAGTGGCCGGTAGGAATCGGAACAAAGCATGTACAGGATGCATCTTATCCATTCCTTATTCAGGAGAAATACAGAGCAGGATACTTTACACACTATGCGGGAGCAGGAACAGTAAGAAGTGCCAAGCTTTCACACAACGGTGAGGAGGTTGACCTGTGTCTCTGTCCTACACACAGCCATTTTTCAGAGGAAGTTATTGATGGCAAGAAGACAAGAATCCTTACACTTGATCCTGTAGATATTGAGTTTTATGATGTTAAGCTTACTCTTCAGACAAAGGAATACTTTGAGGAGGGCTCATCAAACATCAAGATTGAGCGTAATATCCTTAGCATGAGTGATCCAAATGCAGAGGTTTATCTCGATGAGTACATCACAGCATGCTACGGAACAACAGAGTATCCTGAGGATATGACTGGCATCACACTTACATGTGAGGGAGAAAACCCACAGACAATTAATTATGAGTACAAGTGTCGTGATGCAAAGGTTGACGGAGCAACTGCAGTAAGCGCAGTAATTCCTGCCATCCAGACAAAGGTTTCACTCACACCATCTGCAAAGGCAGAGGGATACATTGAGGAAGGATATGCATTCTCTCCAATGTTCAAGCTTGGTTACAAGAAACAGATTAAAGACAAGGAGGTATTTGCAACATGGCTCAACTTGGAAAAGGCAAATTAAATTACAGATGTCCTTTATGTTTTATGAGGGATCTTGATATTGATATGTTCTATAATAAGGAAACCGGTATTTATAGCTGCATCCGCTGTCAGTTCAGAGGTACAGAGGAAGAGGTGCTTCAGGGCAACGAGGACGTCCGCAAGAAGTACAAGGCTATGTACAAGAGATTCGACAAGTTCGATTTTGATTAAAGTAGTGATTGGTACGCTGCTGCTATAATAGCAGCAGCGTATTTTGCATTTCGCTACAAAGGAGAGTATATATGGCAAAGAGAAAAAAAGACACGATGGAATTCAGATTCTATGAGCTGCCACAGGGAGAGTCGGCACTCGTGCTGTGCGGAGAATCATGGAAGAGAGTGTATGGTCATGAGGAATTTCACCTGCATTTCCATAATCTGCTAGAGATAGGCATCTGCCGCGAGGGCGATGGAAATATGTATCTGGATGAGGATATTTACCAGTATCATGACGACGATATCACATTTATACCTGAGAATTTTCCACATGTTACAGTCAGCTATGGTGAGGTGGTGAATTTCTGGGAGTATATTTTTATTGACATACGTTCTGTGATAGAAGAGATGTTCCCAAACAATACAGCATTCCAGAATGAGGCAGTTACGACTATATCAAAAAAAGCGTTTATGACTAACGTGTATCAGAGCCCGGCTATGGCTGAGTATATAAATGCCATAATAAGGGAAACCCGTGAACACAAGATTTATTGCCAAAGGACGGTAAAGCTCCTTGTTCAGGGAATTGTAATAGAGCTGTTGCGCAGGTATGATGAGCTTCCGGAGGAGGATAATAATATCGTGAAGGGTACCAATATGTCACAGATAGCCACAGCACTTGACTACATGAATAAGCATTACAGCGAATCGATAAAGGCAGGGGAGCTTTCGGAACTATGCAACATGAGCGAGACTCATTTCAGGAGACTGTTTGAATCATACATCAATATGCCGCCTATGGAGTACCTGAATCTGATAAGAGTACAGAAGGCGTGCGAGCTTATGAAAAAAACAAATGAGCCTATGGAGCTTATTGCACAAAAGTGTGGATTCACAACCCAGTCAACTTTTAACCGTAATTTCCGCAAATTTTTGGACACTTCGCCATATCAGTGGAAGATAAATCCTGAAAATTATGAGCATAAGCTGCTGAATTTTAGGATATCTGCACTAAAGGGATGGTAGAAAATACATGCCTTCGTCTTATAAGAGGGCTTTGTGTTTAAAACAGACATGTATCAAATAATAAATACAGTAGACAGGAGTGTATAAAATATGAGTAATTTTGATTCAAATATCATTAAGAATCCGGAAATATTTGAGCAGAACAGACTTGCGGCTCATTCGGATCATGTGTGCTATAAAAATGAACTGGAGAAAATTAAAGGGAAATCAAGCCTGAGATATGATATGAACGGCTTATGGAAGTTTGCATATGCAAAGAATCAGTCCCTGGCTCCTTGTGGCTTTGAGGCAGCTGATTATGATTGCAAAGGCTGGGATGAAATCAGGGTTCCGGCACATATCCAGATGGAAGGCTATGACGTGCCAATCTATACGAATACCACATATCCGTGGGAGGCTGATGAGTTTATCAAGCCGGGCGAGGTACCTGAGATTTTCAATCCGGTTGCAAGCTATGTGAAGTATTTCACAATCCCTGAGAATATGAAGAACAAGAGGGTGTGTATTTCGTTCCAGGGAGTGGAGAGCGGTTTTGCACTCTGGCTGAATGGACACTATGTCGGCTACAGTGAGGACACATTTGATCCGTCTGATTTCGAGCTGACTGATTATATTGTCGAGGGTGAGAACAAGCTTGCGGTCAGAGTATGGAAATGGACATCAAGCAGCTGGTGTGAGGATCAGGATTTTTACAGATTTTCAGGCATTTTCAGAGATGTATTTTTGTATGCTGTTCCTTGTGCACATGTTGAGGATCTGTCAGTTGTTCCTACACTTAATGATACCTTTGACGAGGGCACACTTAGTGTGTCAATAAAGGCAGATGGTGATGGTGTTGCAAGTGTAAAGCTATATGAGCTGGGCGATTTGTCTGTGGAAAAATATGACAGGGCAAAGCTTTTATTGGAAGAGTTTGATATAGAGCTTAGGAATAAGGAAATTTGCGAGGGCTCATGTAATGTGAAAAATCCTCTGTTATGGAGCGCTGAAAAGCCGAATCTGTATGAGGTTAAAATTATAGTTAAAGATACGCATGGAAATGAGACCGAGTTTATCAGCCAGCTGGCAGGCTTCAGACGATTTGAGATGGTAGACGGACTCATGAAGCTAAACGGTAAGCGTATTGTATTTAAGGGTGTAAACCGCCATGAGTTCAGCTCAATAACAGGCCGTGTGCCAAACCGTGATGAGGTGATAAAGGATATTGTCACAATGAAAAAGAACAATATCAATGCTATAAGAACAAGCCATTATCCTGATGATTCCATGCTCTATAAGCTTTGCGATATTTATGGAATCTATATGATAGCTGAGAACAATCTTGAGAGTCATGGCACATGGGAGGCATATAATAAGGGCTATGTTGACCTTGACTTTGTTGTGCCAAAGGACAAGCCACAGTGGAGAGAAATGATGCTGGACCGTGCCAACTCATGCTATCAGAGAGATAAAAATCATCCGGCAATCCTTATCTGGTCATGCGGCAATGAGTCGTTTGGCGGCAAGACCATATATGAGATGTCACAGCTTTTCAGACAGCTTGATAAGCATCGTCTGGTGCATTATGAGGGAGTATTTAGCGATAGAAGCTATAATGACACAAGCGACATGGAAAGCCAGATGTATACTCCGGCTGCAGGCATTGAAAAATTCCTGGCAGAGCATCCTGAGAAACCGTTTATCTGCTGCGAATATACACATGCAATGGGAAATTCCTGCGGTGCTATGCACAAATATACAGAGCTAACAGACCGCGAGCCTAGATATCAGGGTGGATTTATCTGGGATTATATCGACCAGTCAATCTATAAAAAGGACAGATACGGTAAGTGGTTCCTCACATATGGCGGAGATTTCGGCGACAGGCCTACAGATGGAGATTTCAGCGGAAACGGCATCTGCTACGGCGGAGAGAGAGAGGCTTCTCCAAAGATGCAGGAGGTGAAGTTCAATTATCAGAATATCTCGGTTGATTTTGACAGCGACTACATCTTTACAGTCACAAACAAAAATCTTTTTGTAAATACATCTGTTTTTGATGCTTTTGCCATTCTTCTTGCAGACGGAAATGAGGTCTACAGGACAAGGCTTCAGATATCTGTTCCACCGATGGAGCAGGCAAGCTATGAGGTGCCGGTGACTCTTAAAAATTCCATGATAGATGTGGAAAAAGAGTACTGTATTGTGGTATCATTTGTATTGAAGGAAAACACCATCTGGGAAAAGGCAGGATATGAGATTGCATTCGGACAGCATATGATAAAGAAGCCTGTAAGTGAGTATTCATGCGACAAATCAGTTGAGCTTGTTGTTGGAAACGGAAATATCCTTGTAAGAGGTGAGAACTTCAAGGCACTTTTCTCAAGAATGAATCTGGGAATGGTTTCATATGTATATGGTGGCGTCGAGATGCTTCCAAATACTATCCCATTGCCGAATTTCTGGAGAACACCTACCAACAATGATTCCGGCAACATGATGCCACAGCGCTATGCACAGTGGAAGATTGCCAGCATGTATGTGACCACCAGAGAAAACCAGCGCTTTGCAGACACCTCACCAAGGGTTGAAAAAAATGATAACAATATTGCAGTCACATATACTTATTTCATGCCTACCACACCGCAGAGCTCATGCGAGGTGACATACAGAGTGTTTGGCGACGGAACAATCGAGGCAACTCTGTCATATGACCCTGTAAAGGAGCTTGGCGATATGCCGGAGTTTGGCATGATGTTCAAGCTGGATGCCGACTATGATACGGTAAATGGTACGGACTCGGACCACAGGAGACATACGCTGACAGACAGCATGGCGGAAAGTATGGTGTATACGAGAATAAAGTGGCAGACAACATTGCCGAGTATCTCGTTCCGCAGGAGAGCGGCAACAAGTGCAGAGTAAGATATGCAAAGGTAATGGATAAGAAGGGCAGAGGCATGCTGTTCTTTGGTGATGAGCTTTCGTTCTCGGCACTGCCATATACACCGCATGAGCTGGAAAATGCAGCGCATCATTTCGAGCTTCCACCTGTACACTATACTGTTGTCCGTGTGGCAAAGAAGCAGATGGGTGTAGGCGGAGACGACAGCTGGGGCTCACATACTCATCCGGAGTACCTGCTTGATGTCTCAGAGAAAATGGAATTCACATTCTGCTTCCGCGGAATATGATTAATCATAAATGATATAAGAATTAAGGAGAATTAAAATGTCAAAATTTATTAAGGGTATGGATTTATCAACCTTGCTCGAGCTGGAACGCTGCGGAGCAAAATACTATGAGGACGGAAAGGAGAAGGACATTCTTGACATCATGAAGGAGCATGATGTTGACACAATCCGTCTTCGTCTGTGGAACAATCCAAAATCAGAGGATGGTGAGCCTTACGGTGCAGGTAACAATGACCTTGCTGAGACTATCGCTATTGGAAAAAAGGTTACAGATGCAGGCTTTGGAGTGCTTTTGAATTTCCACTATAGTGATTTCTGGGCAGATCCGGGAAAGCAGATTAAGCCAAAGGCCTGGAAGAATTTCGGTGTGGACGAGCTGGAGCAGGCTGTATATGATTTTACACTTGAAAATCTGACAAAGATTATTGAGGCAGGTGTAAATGTCACAATGATTCAGGTAGGTAATGAGCTTTCAAACGGACTTTTGTGGCCTGAGGGAAAGGTACCTAACTACGATAATATAGCAAAATTTGTGAATGCCGGAATACGTGCCTGCCGCAAGGTAAATGCTGATATTCCGATTATGATTCACCTCGATAATGGTGGAAACAATGAGCTTTATGTCAGATGGTTTACAAACTTCATTGAAAGAGGAGAGGAGTTTGAGTATATCGGATTGTCATACTATCCTTTCTGGCACGGCTCACTTGACCAGCTTGAGTTCAACATGAATGACATTGCAAAGCGTTTCAATAAGGACCTTATCATCGCTGAGGTATCCATGGGCTTTACAATGGACAGCTACCAGGAGTACGAGAAGCTTGCTGATTCTGAGCGCAAGGGTTATGCGACAAAACCGGAGCTTGTCGAGAAGATAGATTATCCTATGACTATTGAGGGACAGGCTGACTTTACAAAGGATTTCTTAAACAGAGTGGCAAATGTGGTGGATGACCACGGAAAAGGATTTTTCTGGTGGGAGCCGGCGTGGATTCCTGTACCGGGCTCAGGCTGGGCTACACCTGCTTCACTTAAGTACATGAATGATCCGGGACCATGCGGCAATGAGTGGGCAAACCAGGCACTCTTTGACTATGATGGAAATGTGCTGCCGGCACTTGATGTTATTAAGAATTTTAAAAAATAAAATAATAACATATGTAATTTTGTTGCATGATTTGATTTGTTATGTTGCATTTTCAGTCGGATGTATTGCAATGTAAAAATGTGCAGTTATAATAGGGTTATAAAGAAAAAACGAATTATTTTAACTATCAATTTAACGCAAATACAATCAGCAAAGGAGAAGAAAAAATGATACAGCAGAACGTATTAGACAAATTCAAGGAGCTTTTTGGAGCAGATGGGGATATCAGAGTATATTTTGCTCCGGGACGTGTAAATCTGATCGGTGAGCACACTGACTACAATGGAGGACATGTTTTCCCTTGTGCACTGACCATCGGCACATATATGGCAGCAAGAAAGCGCGATGACAGGAAGCTTCGTTTCTACTCTATGAATTTTGACAATCTGGGGGTGGTTGAGTCATCACTTGATGAGTTTACACCTGATCCAAACGGACTTTGGACAAACTATCCAATGGGCGTTATGTGGGCCTTCGAGGGACGCGGAATGAAGCTTGAAAGCGGTCTTGATATTGTTTTATTCGGAAATATTCCAAACGGCTCAGGACTTTCTTCATCAGCATCTCTTGAGGTGGTTACAGGATATATGTTAAAGGATATTTACGGCTTTGACGTGACAAATCAGGATATTGCACTTATCGGTCAGTATTCAGAGAACAACTACAACGGCTGTAATTGCGGTATCATGGATCAGTTTGCATCTGCAATGGGCAAAAAGGACAATGCAATTTTCCTTGACTGCAATACTCTTGATTTTGAGTATGCACCAATCGTTTTGGACGGTGCAAAGATCGTGGTTACAAACAGCATGGTTAAGCACAGCCTTGTAACAAGTGCTTACAATGACAGAAGAAATGAGAGTGCACAGGCTCTTAAGGATTTACAGACAGTATGTGACATCAAGACTCTCGGTGACCAGACAGATGAAGAGTTCGAGGCTCATAAGGATGCGATTAAGGATGAGGTTGCACGTAAGAGAGGCAAGCATGCGGTTTATGAGAACCAGCGTACCATCAAGCTGTTAAGGCACTGAAGGAAAATGATATTGAGACATTTGGAAAGCTTATGAATGCTTCACATGTATCACTTCGTGATGATTATGAGACATCATGTCCTGAGGTTGACGTACTTGTTGATGAGGCATGGAAGATTCCGGGTGTTATCGGATCACGAATCACAGGAGGCGGATTTGGCGGTTGTACAGTCAGCATAGTAAAGGACGAGGCTATTGATCAGTTTAAGGCAAACCTGACAAAGGCTTATGAAGAGAAGGTTGGAAAGACACCTGAGTTTTATGTTGTTTCAATCGGAGACGGACCTAGCCGTCTGGCATAAAATTAGCAATATGAAATAACAGTAACGGATAAACAGGTTTTTTCGACAATGATTAAGGAGCATGACATGATTCAGGAGAGAATATTAGAATTAGTAAAATATGGTCTTACAACAGGACTTGTTGATCCTGCTGATGAGGTATACACAGTAAACAGACTTCTCGAGGTACTCGGAGTGGACGACATCGAAGATGAGACATTTGAAAAGATAGAGGCTCAGCCGGCATGGACACAGGAAGAGGCAGAGGAGAAGCTTGAGGGTATACTCGAGGATATGATGACATACGCATATGACAATGGCATCATGAAAGAAAACAGCATTGTATACAAGGATCTTTTTGATACAAAGCTGATGGGCTGCCTTGTAAATGCACCAAGCGTGATCAGAGCTCGTTTTAAGGATTTATACGATAATGAGTCTTCACTTGCGGCAACCGATTATTTTTACAAATTAAGCTGTGACAGCAATTATATCAGAAGACAGCGCATAAAGAAGGATATGAAATGGACCACAGACACAGAGTATGGCACATTGATGTGACAATCAATCTCTCAAAGCCAGAGAAGGATCCAAAGGCAATTGCTGCCGCTAAAAATGCTAAGCAGAGCGCATATCCAAAGTGCCAGCTTTGTAAGGAAAATGAGGGCTATGCAGGCCGCGTAAACCATCCTGCAAGAGAAAACCACAGAATTATCCCTGTTACAATAAATAACAGCCAGTGGTTTTTCCAGTACTCACCATATGTATACTATAATGAGCATTGTATCGTGTTCAATTCAAAGCATACACCGATGAAAATCGAGCGTGCCACATTTGGAAAGCTGCTTGATTTTGTAACACAGTTTCCACATTATTTTGTAGGCTCAAATGCAGATCTGCCAATCGTTGGAGGCTCTATCCTAAGCCATGATCATTTCCAGGGCGGACACTATACCTTCGCTATGGCAAAGGCTCCGATAGAGAAAGAAATCACATTCAAGGGCTACGAGGATGTCGAGGCAGGTATCGTAAAATGGCCTATGTCTGTTATTAGAATCAAGTCAGCAGACAAAGATAAGCTTATTGACCTTGCAGATAAGATTCTTCTTGCATGGAGAGGCTATACAGATGAAGAAGCATTTATTTTTGCAGAGACAGATGGAGAGCCACACAACACTATCACACCTATAGCAAGACGTCGTGACGGAGACTATGAGCTTGACCTTGTGCTCAGAAACAATATCACCACAGAGGAGCATCCGCTTGGTGTATATCATCCGCATGCCACCTTCATCACATAAAGAAGGAGAATATCGGACTTATCGAGGTAATGGGACTTGCAGTGCTTCCGGCCAGATTAAAGGGTGAGATGGCAGAGCTTAGGGATGCAATCCTTACAGGAAAGGATCTGCACTCGACAGAGACTCTTGCATCACATGCTGACTGGCTCTTAAGTTTATGTCTAAGTATGATAAGATTGATGAGTCTAATATTGATGGTATCATCAATGAGGAGATTGGACTTGTATTTAAAGAAGTGCTTGAGTGTGCCGGAGTGTACAAGTGCACTGATGAGGGACGTGCAGCGTTCCAAAAATTTATAGATGCGGTAAATGCATAAGATTTTCAATTATCTTTTTATAATGCGGAAAGCACCGGCGAACCATACTATAGTATGATTCGCCGGTGCTTTCCTCGGCTGTGAGATAAACTGATTTTTAAAGGACCTGTTAAAGCCATTATTGTTAATGACTTTTTACTAAAGATGTGTCATTAGGATGAATTTACCGTTTTTGTAGCTTGTGAAGGCAGTGGATGAATGCAGGCACCAGGAAGGCATCTGCGAATATCCATGCGAGTGGGCTTGCAAAGCAGGCGGCAGAAAAGCCGAATATCGGTACAAATACAAGTCCGATGAGTGAACGCGCAATCATTTCTGCTACTCCTGCAAACATCGCAAAGCCGGAAAAACCCATGCCCTGTATGGTGAAACGGACTGTGTTTACCAGAACGAGCGGAATGTAGAAAAATGCATTTGTCAGCAGAAACTGATGAGCCTGTGCGACAACCTCTGTTTCGCTTGGTGATACAAACATGTAAATCAGATAGTTGGCTATAAACAGCAGTGCCACAAAAATCAAAACCGAATAGATCGATCCTATCACTGAGGCTGAAATAAGCCCCTTCTTTACACGTTCAAATTTGGCTGCGCGACATTTTGTCCACTGTAGGTGGCCATTGTGGAGCCGAGTGCGTCAAATGGACACATCATAAACATTGAAATACGGCTTGCAGCGGTCATTGAGGCAACTGCGATGGAGCCTAAGCCGTTTACGGCAGTCTGCAGTATGACGCTGCCTATAGCGGTTATCGAATACTGAAAACCCATAGGAAGTCCCATGACCATCAGATTCCTGACATATGAAGAGTCAAGCTCCAAATCGTCTCTGCTTACATGCAGCAGAGGTACCTTTTTTGCTATGTAAATGATGCACAGCACTCCTGATATACCCTGTGACAGTACGGTTGCAAAAGCCGCTCCAAACACGCCCATGTTAAATACCAGAATGAAAAGTAAATCAAGACCGATATTTAGAACAGCCGCGATTATCAGAAAAATAACAGGTATGACCGAGTTGCCGAGAGATCTCAGATATCCTGACAGCAGATTGTACAGTATTGTGGCAGGAATGCCTGCAAATATGACAATCAGATACTGGTAAGCGAGGTCGTAAATGTCGCCTGGCGTATTCATCCAGGTCAGAATGTGACCGCAGAGAAGCACAGTGAGTGCTGTCATGATTATTGCGATAATTACAGACACAATTCCTGCATTTCCTACATATTTTTTAAGTCCTTTTTCATCCTTGGCACCAAAGCGCTGGGCTATTGGAAGTGAAAAGCCTGCACACACACCCTGACAGAAGCCGATGATGAGAAAGCAGATGCTTCCGGTAGAGCCAACTGCGGCTAAGGCCGAAACACTTAGAAAACGACCGACGATTATAGTATCCATAAGGCTGTAAACCTGCTGGAAAAGCATTCCGAGAAGCAACGGAAGGGAAAAGCCCAGAATGAGCCCGGTAGGAGAACCTACAGTGAGATCCTTTGAATTATTTTTAGTCATTATTTATAATCCCCCTTGATTAAAAATAGATAAAAATATATATAAAAATAGTGATTAAGTGTAATATACAACCTTTACAAACATAAGTAAATGAGGTAAAGTTAAATTGTTAGCATTTTTTTGGTGCATATTTTATAGTGAATAAAAACGCTGATTTTATGTTTGGTATCATGTTTTTTCAGAGAAGAAAATTGAATAATCAGTAATATGTAAGGGCTGACATATAATTAAATTTGGAGGAAAAGAATGAGAGACTGGGAAAATAACATTCGAAGGGTTGTACCTTATACACCGGGAGAACAGCCAAAGAATACCTGTGTTATTAAGTTAAATACAAATGAGAATCCATATCCGCCAGCGCCGGGAGTGAAGGAGGTTTTAAGTAATTTCAATACCGATGATTTAAGACTGTATCCTGACCCAAGGGTTGATAAGCTGGTAAATGCAATTGCGGATTTCTATAAGATAGACAGCTCGAAGGTGTTTGTCGGAGTTGGCTCTGATGATGTACTTGCCATGATTTTTATGACATTTTTCAATTCGAAAAAACCGATACTGTTTCCTGATATTACATATTCATTTTATGATGTGTGGGCAGATATGCTTCGAATCCCTTATGAGCAGCTTCCATTGTCAGATGATTTTTCAATAGTACCGTCAGATTACTATAAGGCAAACGGCGGAGTAGTATTTCCAAACCCTAATGCTCCAACAGGAAAGCTCATGCCTCTTGATGAGATAGAGGACATAATAGAGCACAATCAGGATGTAATTGTCGTAGTAGATGAGGCATATGTAGATTTTGGCGGGGAGAGTGCGCTGCCGCTCATTGACAAATATGATAATGTCATCGTGGTACAGACATTCTCAAAATCACGCGCGCTGGCAGGTTCAAGAGTTGGTTTTGCCATGGCAAGTCCTGTGCTTATCAAGTATCTGAATGATGTGAAATATTCGTTCAATTCATATACCATGGACAGAATCACAATCGAAGCAGCTACAGCAGCGGTAAAAGACAGAGCATACTTTGAAGAGACCACAGCAAAGGTTATAAAGACACGTGAGTGGACAAAGAAAGAACTTAAGAGGCTTGGCTTTACATTCTGTGACTCAAAGAGCAACTTTATATTTGCAAAGCCTGCAAACGTTTCTGCAACAAAGCTGTTTGAGGACCTTAAGGCGGACAATATATTTGTCAGACATTTCAGCTCACCGGAGCGAATCAACGACTATCTGCGAATATCCATAGGAACGGATGAGCAGATGCATACATTAATTAAATTTTTGGAGAATTATTCATGTTAAAAAAATATATTTACATCTTTTTAATTTCAATGGTACCACTTATTGAACTCAGAGGAGCAGTTCCGGTTTCGCAGGTGATGGGGCTGCCGATAGTGCCATCATTTATCGTTTGTATCATTGCAAATATGCTTCCGGTACCAATTATTTATCTTTTTGCAAGAAAGGTTCTCATCTGGGGAGCAGACAAACCAATTATTGGAAGGTTCTTCAGCTTCTGCCTTGAAAAAGGAGAGAAGGGCGGCAAGAAGCTTCAGGCAAAGGCCGGAAGAGGTCTGTTTGTTGCACTTTTACTTTTCGTGGGTATCCCGCTTCCGGGAACCGGTGCATGGACAGGAACACTTGCTGCAAGTATCCTTGATATGGATTTCAAGTCAACAGTTGCCGCTGTCATGCTCGGAGTACTGCTTGCCGGTATGATTATGATGATAGTAAGTCTGGCGGGCGTGTCTATATTCCTGTAGAATTTATGGGGAGCTTTCTTCGTCCTTTGTTAAACAGTACAAATCCGACTACCAGTGAAACAATTGTAACAGCAATCACAATCACAAAGACCACTACACTATTACCGGGATCAGGGAAAAATCCTGAAAGTGTGCCCCAAAGGTTGAAAAGCAGATGAAGCCCCATAGAGTAGTAAATAGAGCCACCGCGTTCGCACACATATCCGAGCACTATGCCAAGTGCAAAGGCATATATGCCCTGAATCCAGTTGAGATGGAACAGTCCGAAAAGTGCAGCCTGTATCAGATTGGCAAGAGCAAATGGCAAAGCCTTTCTGGCACAGCGCATGGTCACACCGCGGAATATAAGCTCCTCACAGATTGGCGCCAGTATTACAGAATAAAGTACTGTCACAAAGGTGGTATCTGTGATGCCGGATGTTTCAAAAAGCTCATTGTACTGCTGCAGCCAGTCGGGACGGATGTAGCCGGTTAAGTTTGCGATGAAATTGGCAGCAAACTGTGTACCCGGCACGAGTATGACGATTGCCACAATCATCATGGGATTGAAGGTTTTCTTAGGGGATGGAAGAAAATTACCTTCGTATCTGGCATAGTACCACATGCCAAAAATCGCAATGGTAATGAGTGCATAGATGACCATAATCATCATGTTAAAATTTACAGAGGTAAATGTCTTTTCAAGGCGGTCCGATACGTTTGCAGACGGAAAAGCAAGCTTTCCGACAAAACCCTGTCCAAACACTCCCATGCCCATCATAAAGAATAAGGCGATAGTCTGAATTGCCTCAACTGCAAGCAGTGGGACAAATGTGTAAAAGAAATATCCTACTTTTTTCATTTTCAATTTACTCCATTCTGATTTATTAGGCGATAGTAACACTAGTATAACATATCATAATTTAATTGCAAGAAAGCTGTTTACTTTAAAACTTTAATATGTTAAAATTAAAAGTAAATAAATCGCATGAAAAAGGAGAACACGATGAGCAAGAATCTTAAAACAGAAGCAGTAGACCATTTGTTTGATGCTATTTTGTGTCTCAAGGATAGAGCAGAGTGTTATACATTTTTTGAGGATGTTTGTACCGTAAATGAGCTTTTTTCTCTATCACAGAGATTTGAAGTGGCAAAGATGCTTAGAGAGCAGAAGACATATCTTGATATAGCAGAAAAGACCGGGGCTTCCACAGCCACAATTAGCCGTGTGAACAGATCCTTAAACTACGGCAACGATGGATATGATATGGTTTTTTCACGCATGGAGGATGGCTCTGACAAAGAGGATTAGTTTATCATAGGGGGAAAGAAAAACAGGCTCGTTAATTTGAGCCTGTTTTTTTAGAAGCCTCTTTTTCTTCATTTAGATCGTCAATCATGCGCTCAATCAGCATTTTCTTGATGTAGACATCAAAGCTCAGCATGCAGATAAAGCTGAATGTGTGGAGAAATTTCTGATCCTCAGCAGGGAAATTCTCAAATGTCTCGCCGGCAATCTTGTATTTCTTGCCGAGATCCTTTAGGAGCTTCTGCGATTCCTCTGCCTCTAAGCCAAAAACCTCCGTATAGACATCCTGCATCGTAAATCCGTCATCATTGCCGAAATACTTCTCGGTAAGCGGATTAAGAATCGAGCGGATATCGTTGATGCTCAATATATTTTTGAAATAATATATAAAAAGCAGTGTGAGCACATGCTCTTTAGAATACTTTTTCTTGTCCGGAGAAGGGAGCAGATTGTTTTTGGCATAGTTGTTTATCATTGTCTTTGTAAGGATTTTGTCGCTTTCATAGCGCTTTGATGCAGCGAGCTGCTCGTCCATGAAGGTTGTGACCTGATCCATATACAGATCAATGTTTGGTATATCCTCCGGCTTTATGTAATCTATTGATTTAAGCTGTTTTAATAATTCTGATAAAAATTCTTTAACGTCATTCTCCATATCATCACCTCAGGCTTTTATTATATAGTATTGAAAACTATATGACAAGTTTTTTTTGAATTTTCTCATATTGGGTTGTGCAAAACATATGTTTGTGGTATGCTGTAGATAAATTATTTTTGTATTTATGGTTTGTGTGCCTGTAATAAGACTGGAGAATTGAGAGGAAAACAGATGAACTTAGATATGTTGAATGAACAGCAGAGGGAGGCCGTTTTGACCACAGAGGGACCGCTTCTTATTTTAGCGGGGGCAGGCAGTGGCAAGACCAGGTTCTTACATACAGGACTGCTTACCTGATAGATGAGTGTGGTGTCAATCCTTACAATATTATGGCAATCACCTTTACAAACAAGGCTGCGGGAGAGATGCGTGAGAGAATTGATGATATGGTGGGCTATGGTTCGGAAAGCATATGGGTTTCTACCTTCCATTCGACATGTGTGCGTATACTGCGCAGGTATATTGACAGGCTGGGATATGATACGAATTTTACCATATATGATGCTGACGACCAGAAGTCTTTGATGAAGGACATCTGCAAGCGCCTTGAGATAGATACCAAGATGTATAAGGAAAAGATGTTTTTAAATGTCATATCATCGGCAAAGGATGAGATGATTGATCCAATAGAGTTTGAAAACCGCTTCACAGGTGACTTTGTGAAGCGCAAGCAGGCACTTGTATACAAGGAGTATCAGAATGCCTTAAAGCAGAATAATGCACTCGATTTTGATGATCTGCTTGTGAAGACAGTAGAGCTTTTCAAGCTGGATAAGGAGGTGCTTGATTACTACCAGGAGCGTTTCAGATACATCATGGTGGATGAGTACCAGGATACCAACACCGTGCAGTTTGAGCTTATCAGCTTCTCGCCATGAAGTATAAGAATTTGTGTGTGGTTGGTGATGATGATCAGTCCATTTACAAGTTCAGAGGTGCCAATATCTACAATATCTTAAACTTTGAGAAGCATTTTGAGGATGCAAAGGTTATAAAGCTGGAGCAGAATTACAGGTCGACCCAGAATATTCTGGATGCTGCTAACAGCGTCATTTCCAACAATGTGGGAAGAAAGGACAAGCGCCTTTGGACCGACAACGGAGCAGGAGACAGGATTACATTTGAACAGCTTGAGAGCGGCTTCGAGGAAGCGGATTATGTGGCGCGCTCGATAGCGAGACTCGTGAGAAAGGGCGAGGCGCGCTATAAGGATTGTGCTGTGCTTTACCGAACCAACGCACAGTCGCGTCTTTTCGAGGAGAAATTTATTGCAGCAAACATTCCATACAAGATTGTCGGCGGTGTGAATTTCTATGCCAGAAAAGAGATAAAGGATATTCTTGCATATTTAAAGACTATTGACAATGGCCATGATGACCTTGCGGTAAAGCGAATAATAAATGTGCCAAAGCGCGGCATCGGAGCCACAAGCATCAATAAGGTGACGGACTATGCCTTGAGAAGGGGATAGATTTCTATACGGCACTGCGCTATATCGATGAGGTGCCGGGCATGGCGAGGTCGGCAGGCAAGATAAAGCCTTTTGTGATGTTTATACAGTCACTTCGTGCGAGAGCGAGATGGATTCGGTTTCGCAGCTCATACAGGCAATAATCGATGAGACCGGCTATGTCGATGAGCTGAAGGCTGAGGGCACGGATGAGGCAGAGCAGCGTATTGAGAATATTGATGAGCTTATAAACAAGGCTGTTGATTACGAGCAGGGGGAGGAGAATCCTACTCTCAGTGGCTTTTTGGAGGAGGTAGCGCTTGTAGCCGATATAGACGGTCTTGACGAAAACAGCGACTATGTGGTTCTTATGACTCTGCACAGTGCTAAGGGACTTGAGTTTCCGAATGTGTATCTGGCGGGTATGGAGGATGGTCTTTTCCCAAGCTATATGTCAATCACGAGTGATGATGCGACAAGCGAGATAGAGGAGGAAAGGCGTCTTGCTTATGTTGGCATCACGAGAGCCAAGGAGCATCTTACCATCACATCTGCACGCATGCGCATGGTGCGTGGAGAGACACAGTTCAACAAGGTATCGCGATTTGTGAAGGAGATTCCGCGTGAGCTTATGGCAGGTGAGGTTTATGAGCCAAAGCGCCGTGATGATGACCTTGAAAGAAATTCGCAGAGCACATACAGAAAAGCTAAGGAGGCCTTCAAAAAGACACCTACATACGGCACAGAGTATGCGACTACCTTTAATACTCAGCGTTCAAGGACACCTGTCTATACGCCTGTGAGCAACCAGAAGTCATTTGCCAGTGCCAATACCACCGGTGGTCTTTCATATAAGGTAGGCGACAGAGTATCACATATCAAGTTTGGTGCAGGCGAGGTCATGGCAATCGTAGAAGGCGGCAGGATTATGAGGTCACTGTGGACTTTGACAAGGCAGGTACCAAAAAGATGTTTGCCTCATTTGCCAAATTGAAAAAAATTGACTAAAAATATTGTAATTTTTATAGGAAAATTGGATATAATATGCTATAATAGATTTAACAAATAGCATTTGACAATTACTTTTGGAAAAGGAGCGGATTCAATTATGTGTAAAGTTGAAGAATTATTAAAGGACAACAAGCTTACAGAGAAGCTCAGCATGGCAAAGCTTAATGACCTTCTCAAAAAAGAAGAGGAAGAGAAGAAGCTTCCAAGGCTGTTATCATATTTGCCATCATTGGTGTATTAGTTGCAGTTGCAGCAGCGGCATATGGTATCTACAGATTTTTCACACCGGATTATTTAGATGATTTCGATGATGAGTATGATGATGAATTCGATGATGATTTCTTCGAGGATGAAGACGATGATGATGCTGAAGAGGAAAAAGAGGCACCAAAGACTAAAGAAGAGAAATAATCGTTTTTAGATAATGGGGGCTACATATGTAGTCCCCATTTTTCTTTATTTGTGAAGCAAGGAATTTGCAGTCAGGCATACAAAGAAATAATAAAGTTTAAAGAGAGATAAGAATTACATGAAAAAAGGATTTAGAGGAACAGGAACCGTAGAAAGAGTAGACTTCCCAAACAAGGGAATAGCCGTTACAGATGACGGCGACAGAGTAATTGTGAAAAATACAATTCCGGGACAGAAGGTGGAATTTGTTGTAAATAAAGTAAAGCATCAAAGGGCAGAGGGCAGACTCATGGAGGTAATTGAGAAATCGCCTCTGGAGACAGAAGAGCCATGTCCTCACTTTGGAATGTGCGGGGGCTGTACATATCAGACAGTGCCTTACGAAAAGCAGCTTGATATGAAGCTTACCCAGGTGAAAAAGCTCATTTCGGATGCTATCGGCACTGAAAAAGAGGCAGGATATGAGTTTATAGGGATACATGGAAGTCCTAAAAAGAGCGAATACAGAAACAAGATGGAATTTTCATTCGGTGATGAGTACAAGGATGGTCCTCTTGCGCTTGGCATGCATAAAAGAGGAAGCTTTTATGACCTTGTGACAGTATCAGACTGTCAGATAGTGGATGAGGATTTCAGGACAATATTAAAGGCAACACTTGATTATTTTTCAAAAAACAATATCCCATATTTTCACAGAGCAACACACAAGGGCTATCTGCGTCATCTGCTTGTCAGAAAGGCAACAAAAACCGGTGAAATCATAGTCGACCTTGTTACTAGCACACAGACAGAGGGCTTCAACGAGGAGGAGCTGCTCGCAGGCTTTAGATATGCGCTTTTGACCAGGCACTATGACGGCAGATTCAAGGGCGTTTTACACACAAAAAATGACAGCGTGGCGGATGTGGTCAAAAACGAGGGCACAGAGGTGCTCTACGGAGATTCATATTTCTACGAGGAGCTCTTAGGTCTGAAATTCAAAATCACACCATTTTCATTTTTCCAGACCAATTCACTCGGAGCGGAGGTGCTCTATGAGACAGCGAGAGAGTTTATCCTGGGAGATGACAAGGATTCGCTAAACGGTAAAACAGTCTACGACCTCTACAGCGGAACAGGCACCATCGCGCAGCTTATGGCACCGGTGTGTAAGGAAGTAGTAGGTGTCGAAATAGTTGAGGAGGCAGTTTGCGCAGCAAAGGAAAATGCTGCCCTTAATGGTCTTGATAACTGTAAATTTATCGCAGGTGATGTCCTCAAGGTGCTTGATGAGATAGAGGAAAAACCGGATTATATAATTCTTGATCCACCACGAGACGGTATTCATCCGAAGGCTATCGGGAAAATCATAGAGTATGGTGTTGAGAATATGGTTTATATTTCATGTAAACCGACAAGTCTGGCAAGGGATTTGCAGATATTTATGGCCAGAGGTATAGAGTGGAGAAGATATGCTGCGTGGATATGTTTCCGAATACTTATCATGTGGAGACGGTTGTCCTGCTTTCCCACAAAAAGCCAGACGGACATATCAACGTAAAAATTGAGTTTGGCGAGGGTGAGGGAAAAGTTCCGCTTGATAATATCGCAAAAAGAGCCGAAAGTTATAAGCCAAAAGAGCGAGTGACCTACAAAATGATAAAGGAGTTCATAGAAGCTAAATACGGCTTCAAAGTACATACCGCATATATTGCAGAGGTAAAGAGAGATTTAGGCTTGCCGATGTACGATGCTCCTAATGCGGTAGAAGAATTGAAACAGCCGAGGAAGCATCCGACAGCGGAGAAAGTGGAAGCGATAAAGGATGCATTGAAATATTTTGGCGTATGTAGCTAATTTTTAGTGCATAGTTATAAATTTATAAAACGACATTTACCATTCTATATGGTAAGATTAAATATAGTAACGATTTTATAAATGTAGGTGGTAAACATGGGAGATAATCGAAGGATTTTTAGTGATAATGAAAAATGGTATTATTTAATGAGGTCGATGGGCGATGTCCAATTTGTGGAAAGCCATTAACTAATACCAAGAATGGACAAATTATTAAAATGTTTGAAGTGGCACATATATATCCTGCGAATCCTCGTCCAGAGGAAGTCGAATTGTTAAAAGACGAGGAACGTTTGAGTAAAGACGTTAATAGTCTGGCTAATGTCATAGCGGTCTGTAGAATATGTCATAAAAAATTTGATACACCACGAACTATAGAAGAATATCGCTCGTGGGTAAGACTTAAAAAGAAATTGTTGCAAGATGCACAGCTAAAAAATACATATGCACTTTTTAATATAGAGGAAGAAATAAAGGAAATATTAAAGAATTTAAATGATGAATCTTTAGAGGAAGACTTGGTACGGTTAAGTTATGAATCTTTGAAGATAGAGCAAAAAGCCAACGACACCTTACCTTTTGCAATAAAACGTACCATTAAAAACGATGTGGTAGATTATTTTGACTATATTCATAAGATATTTATTGAAATGGACAAAGTAACACCATATAAATTTGATACCCTAGCGGCTCAAATAAAGGGATTTTATTGCAAAACTATGCAAATTAATCCTAACCAAGAATTCGTATATGCTTCTTTAGTGGATTGGCTTAATGAAAAGACAGGGTCATATTCAAGAAGGGCTTGTGAAATTGTGATTGCATATTTTATACAAGATTGTGAGGTGTTTTCATGATATTGCCGAATAAGCTAATAAGCTTTCAAGATTGTATTCTGGCAAAAACGGTTTATATTTTAGAAAAGATTAGTGATTCAGATTTTTCAGTAATTGGGTTATACGAACAAGTGGAAACTCATTTTGAAGATTTAAATGAATATATGTTGGCTCTGGACGTTCTATATGTTCTTGGCAAAATAAAATATAATGAGGGGTTGCAGGTGATACAGTATGTTGAAAAAAATTAGTTGTAATATATTTTTGCAGAAAGAAATTGTATTTTATGAGGGTTTAAATGCCATTGTAGGAGATGATATTGCTTCTAATTCGATAGGAAAATCAACTATGCTTATGATTATTGACTTTGTTTTTGGAGGCGATGATTATATAAGTAAAAATCATGATGTAGTAGATAATTTGGGTCATCATGATTTCAGATTTATTTTTAATTTTGATAATAAGGATTACTATTTTATTAGAAGTACAAATGAATACAAATTTGTATCTATTTGTAATGAGAAATTTGAAATTTTACAGAGTGTAACAACGGAAGAATTTACCGCATGGTTGCAAGAAAAGTATGATTGTCAATTAGAATCGTTAACATTTAGAAATATTGTTGGTAGATATTTCAGAATTTATGGGAAGGAAAATTTAAATGAAAGAAAACCTATCCAGTATTTTGAAAAAGAAACAGCACCTAAATCTATATTAGCTCTTTTAAAATTGTTTGATAAATATAAATCATTAAAAGCATATGAGGAGCAAATAGAAAAATTAAAAAGTGACAAAACTACATTGGTTGATGCAGCAAAAAAGAATTTTTTGCCGAATGTCAACACAAAAAAGTTTATTTAATAAAAATGAAAAAAAGATTGAAGAATTAAGCGTACGATTAGAAAAAATAAAGAAGGAAATTGTAACAACATCGCTTGATTTAGAATCAATGGTTTCTCAAGAAATATTAAAACTTAAGAGGGAGAAAAGCCAACTTACTATTAAATTAAACTCATATCAAAGTAGATTGCTAAGAACACAAAATAATATAAAGAATAAACCTGTGAAAATTAGTGCTGAGTTAGAACAATTTGTGTATTATTTTCCAGATTTTAATGTAGAACAGGTTAATAAGGTGGAGGATTTCCATAAAAATATAAATAAAATATTAAAGAGTGAACTTGTAGCAGTAGAAAAGGAATTAAAAGCTAAAATCGAGGAAATTAATAATCAGATAATAGAAATAGATAAGGAAATTGAACAGAAATTGTCCATAAAAGATGCACCTAAATTAGCAGTAGATGAAGTGGTTGATTTGGTGGCACAAATAAAACAGCTTAATGATGAAAATGGATACTATACCAAGAAGAAACAATTGGAGGGGACTATATCACAGGCTAATGATGATTTAAGTGAATTAAAAGAAAAGGCATTAGATGAAATATGTAATGAAATAAATGTCAAAATGTACGAGCTAAATAAAGAAATATATGTTGATGGAAGGCGAGCACCGACACTGAATATTCACGGAAGTAAATATTCGTTTAATACTGCGGGGGATACTGGAACAGGTACAGCTTTTGCTAACTTGATATCATTTGATCTTTCATTGCTGGAATTAACCCGTTTGCCGGCTATAGCTCATGATTTGCCATTGTTAAAAAACATTGAAAATGTTGCAATGGAAAACATTATTTCAATATATAGTAGAAGTGAAAAGCAAATATTCGTTGCTATTGATAAATTGAGTTCTTATGATGAGAAAGTGGCACAAATTATAAATAAACATAAAGTATTACAACTTTCGAAAGACAAATTACTCTTTATCAAAAATTGGAAAAGCAATAAATAAATCTAAAAAGCGTATCGTTAGAAATAATGGTACGCTTATTTTTTGCCCCTTTTTGCAGATTTGTCCTTTCCCATGCTTTCCAATATAATGAAGCTAAAGAAGTGGAGGTGTGCTTATGAGAGAGAAATTTAATCATCTGTATTTGGATAGCCACGAAAGAAAACTTTTGATACATAGCCTTGTAGAGTTAAAAAATCAGCTCATACAGCAAGGCAGATATACGGATTGTGTTGACGAGCTTATTTTTAAGGTCATAAATGCACCGACCAAGAGAATGAAAATTGAATATGTCTAAGGCAAATTACAAAGCTGCTTATTCTTATTGATTTTAAGAGTAGGAGGCTTTTTTGCGTTCTCTGGTACTGTTTACATAGCCACCTTGACAAAGTGGCTAAATCTATGTGAAAGGAGGACGCATCTATGTCAAATTGCAAAGTAATTGCTCTGACTAACCAGAAAGGTGGTGTCGGAAAAACAACCACAGCGGTTAATCTGGGTGTAAGTCTGGTGCAGCAGGGTAAAAAAGTCCTGCTGATTGATGCCGATGCACAGGCAAATCTCACGATGGCTCTGGGTTATAATAGACCAGACGATATTCCCATAACGTTCTCTACTGTGATGCAGAACATCATAGACGATAAAACACTTGATGTTTCACAGGGTATTATCCACCACAGCGAGGGAGTTGACCTACTTCCGTCAAACATTGAGCTGTCGGGCTTTGAGGTAAGGCTAATCAATGCAATGAGCCGTGAGCATGTGCTGAAAACCTATGTCAATGAGGTTAAAAAGAATTACGATTATGTGCTTATTGATTGTATGCCGAGCTTAGGCATGATAACCATCAATGCTCTGGCAGCGGCTTACAGTGTAATTATCCCGACACAGCCCCACTATCTCTCGGCTAAAGGTCTGGAGCTTTTGCTTCGCTCCGTATCAAGGGTCAAGCGGCAAATCAACCCAAAGCTGCGGATAGACGGTATCTTAATGACTATGGTAATGCCCCGTACCAACATTTCTAAGGAAATTACGGCAACTGTCAAAAGTGCATATGGTCAGAAAATCAAGGTGTTTGATACCGAGATACCACATTCTATCCGTGCGGTGGAAGCTACCGCAGAAGGCAAAAGTATTTTTGCTTACGACAAAAGCGGCAAGGTTGCCGTACCTATCCTCTGAAAATCTTACTCTTATATTTTACAGAGATGAGGCTTCTGATTGAACGCTGTGAAATCTCTTGTAATAGGATATGCAATCTCCGATTACAAGAAACATAATTACTTAAATCATCAAGGAGTCAGACGCAAAGACGCAGAGCCGATGAACTTGTGAGATACCTCACAGCTCATCGGCTCTTTATAAATTCGACTATGCGTTTTTATTGCAGCTTTCAAGCAAACGATTTGTTCCTGTTATTTCCGCATCTACTAAGTCAATCATTCGTTTTACATTTGCGGAATGAGTAGCAGAAACCTCATTTTCCCATAATGGATTAACTTGCTTTTCAATTCCTGTACGGTATTTTTGCAGAACTGTAAGGCGTTCCTGCAAAAGCTTCTGCTGTTCCTCTGGCGTAAATGTATTCAAGAAAAATGCGGCAATAGAAAAGATATTTGTATCATAATTAAATTGTAGAATAGATGCCTTTAATGTAGATATAAACTCGTCTTTCCCTTTTTCAGAAAGATTATAAACGGTACGGTCTGGCATGTTTCCGACTTTCTCGGCTGTGCCTATTATGTATTCCTTTTTTTCAAGGGTTTTCAGCGTAGAATATACGGTTGAATCAGCGATATTAAACCACCATTTTACATTCATATAGTTTAAGAGCTTTATTATCTCATATGCGTTAAGTGGTTTTTCATAAATAAGACCTAAAAGCATAGTGGCAGGTTTTGATAACATACAGTTTCCTCCTTGACACTCTGTTGTATTTGCAGTACTATATATATAAAGTAGTCTTTATAAGCACTACTATTGTATCACAGTTAAGTTGAAAATGGAATACCCAAAAAGGAGGTTTTTTCATGCCACAGCTTAATAAAGAAGGTAAATTTGTATTTGGTCTTTTTGTTATACGCTCAGATTTAACAAGTAAAAACAGTCGTGGAAAATCCAGACAAGTAAACTATTGTATGAAATGGAGAAGACAGTATGGACTACAAGGAAACACATATAAGCTTTTTATATGACGATTTAGTTAAAGAATATGGAAATGAACAGGGAAAACAGCTTTATGCCTTAATGTGCAAAAAATTTGCTTATCTATGTGAGAAAGAGATGAAATCTGAAAATAATGAAATAAATGAGCATGTTTTTCGAAGGATGTTGCCAACGATAAGTATGTATTTAACCCTTATAGAAAATGATTTTACGCAAGAAGAAGCACTTATGATAGCTCATAAGGAAATACAGCATCATGCACGCAATATGGCAGAAGAAAATGCCAAGCTTAAAAAAATGCCCTTTACATACGGCTTATTTAAGATGTTTGCAAAATCACATATGAAGAAAAAGTATCCAATAGAAGGATTTACTGTAGAATGGAAAAGAAATGATAGTAATGAAATCCATTTTGATATAGCTCGTTGCCTTTACAGAGATATGTGTGAAAAATATTGTTGTCCCGAACTATGTACAGTTTTTTGTCAGAGTGATATAACTGCCTTTTCTGGATATGAACCTAAAATTAGATTTGAACGAGCAGGGACACTCGGAGAAGGTGCTGACTGCTGTGATTTTCATTTTATCCACGGAAGTCACTAAACACATAATCAATTACAATCATCAAAGAGCCAGACGCTAAGACGCAGAGCCGATAAACTTGTGAGCAATCGCAGTTTGTCGGCTCTTTCTTTTATATATTCATAGGTATTGTGCTTGCTAAAGAGCATGATTGTGCCGATTTTATAAATGAAAAGAAAAAATGTGTTTTAGAGGACGTAGGACTTCTGTTGCTGTAGGCTTTCCTTGACTGCTTCCAAAATATGCAGTATTATATGATTAGTTTTGTCTAACCCGGAAAGGAGGGCGTACAACGACAAAACAATACATGACGAAGCTGTACCATGATCTGCTCTCTAACTCTCCGCAGACAGTGACAATAGATATTCCGGCTGATATGGGAACAGGTCAGATTTCGCAAGTTGTTACAAAGCAAGGAGCTGTTGTATCAGACTGGAAAATGAACTATTTTTCTGATATGAATGTGCAGGGTGTAAGCTGCGAAGATTATATTCAACTTTTATTTTGCTTCAATGATGGCGTATCGTGGAATATTGCAGATGCACGTCAAAGTGTCAGCATACAGAAAGGCGAATCTTGTATTTATCGAGGACATGGTAAGATGGAATACCTGTGTTATTCCGGGAAAACAGACTTCCTTTTCAAAAATATAAAAATTCCCATGCCCTATTTTCACAAAATCTTGAATGACTACTTTGAAGATAGTGAGATAGATGCTTATGAGAAGAAGTTATTGACTGGCATTTCAAAAGTGAACATTACCCCGTATATGGAGCACATTTTTGCGGAGGTAAAAGATTTTACGCAATACCGGGGCGGTTTAGGTATTTATTTCTGGAAAGTAAGGTTTTTGAATTGCTGTCCGTGTATTTGAGTGAAGTATTGGAACTTAGTATTCTTTCATCAAGCTATATCAGTATTTCTAAAAGTGACAGGGACTCGATTACCGAAGCAAAACGGATCATCGACAGCCAGCTTGCTTTGCACCAAGTTGTGAGGAACTGGCGAAAAGGTAAATATCAGTGTTCCAACTGACAAAGGGATTTAATTCTTATTTGGGACATCTGTTCACGCATATATCATAGATCAAAGACTGGAAAAGGCAGCCGGGCTACTTTTGGAAAGCGACTTGAACGTAAGCCAGATTGCAACGCTGGTTGGATATTCAAAACCAAGCAATTTTGCGGCTGCGTTCAAAAAGAAATATGGAGTAATACCTAAGAACTATAAAGATGAAAATACGATTGGCTAAACCTAAAAAATACCGATTTTGGGTAGAATGAAATCGGGTTTGGGTTGGATGTAACAACGGAAATTGGTACAATTTGCGATGTGGTTAGAGAACATTAACCACATCGCATTTTTTATTTTCCAATAAAGTGAGGAGGAATAAGAGTATGAAACAAAAGCTAAATGCGAAAGATTTTATTCTCATCGGTGTTTTAACGGCCCTCATGTGGATTATCTGCATGGTTATCAGCACCATTATGAGCGTGGCTGGCCCGGTGACAAACGTATTTTATCCGTCCGTTGTTGCGATCCCGAATGGCATCGTTATGATGCTCCTGCTGGCTAAGGTTCCGAAGAAAGGCGTGTTTACCATTTGCGCCGCAATTCAGGCCATCCTGTTCCTGCTGGTTGGTGCTTTCTGGTTTATTCCTATCGGCTTGGTAATTGGCGGTATCATTTGCGATTTTCTGGTTATGAGCCGGAATGAAATCACAATGAAGTCCATGATGGCAGCCTATGCGCTGTTCAGTGCTATCTTCGCTTTTAGTGCTATCTGCCCCATCAAATTTCTTCAAAGCGCATTTGTCGGAGCAATGGAGAAAAACAATATTGCCCCGGAGTACATTCAGGGAATGTTGAGCATTACTTCCGTTCCCATGCTGGTAGTCATTGTTGCTGCCGGATTGGTGGGCGGTCTGATTGGTGGCTTTATCGGTCAGAAAGCATTGAAAAAACACTTTATCAAAGCTGGACTTGTTTCAGTAAAATAACAGGATCAGCCCCCTGAAACTTTATCAGACAATACAGGCAAGCGGGCTGCCTGACTTCAGAGCGTGGGGCTGAGAACCGTCCCGCGCTTTGATTTTTATAGGGAGACATTTGAATGGAAGAAGCACAAATTAAACAAATAATTGAGCGCCAGCCCCTACATGGCTCTGCGCTCCTCGACCCACGCTGCAAGATACTTCTTTTGGTCTGCATTGGTTTTGTCAGTTATTTTCTGGCCGGAGAAGTTGTCAGTCTCGCGCTCATGCTGGTTTATGGGCTGTTTATTGCCTTGGGTAACGGTGGAAAATGGGCTGTCAAAATGATAGTGACCTATATTATTGTTGCTTATCTCAATGCCCTGCTCCGTTATGTCCAAGTTCCGGTTTTAAGTGTGATTATGAGCGTGTTCGGCGTGACGGTCTTAAAATTGATCCTATCATGATGATGGGACTTTGGATATTGCGAACTACATACATGGATGACTTAATGGTGGCACTTCAACGGATGCGGCTGCCCCAGGCAGTCACAATCCCCCTTGTTGTTATGTTCCGCTATATCCCTACTTTACGGATTGAATACCGACAAATCCGAAGCACGATGGATATTCGCGGTATCAGTGATACCGTGTGGAAACGGGTATCCCATCCGTTAGCAACCATAGAATATATTTTGATACCTCTGCTGATGCGGTGCTTGAAAGTCACTGATGAACTGGCAGCATCCGGCACAACACGCGGTCTGGAGTTGGAGTGCAAACGATACGCGCTGCGGCCAATCCGTTTTTCGTGGCCGGAAATCGTGGTATCGCTGTTTGGTATCCTCTTTTTGGTCGGTTTGCTTTTTATCGATCAGACTAAAATCGGGGAAATCATTTTGTGGAGGGTATGACGATGATCTCATTTCAGAATTTTAGCTTTCGTTATGAAGAAAGCAAAGACTTCACCCTCCGTGGAATTGATATGACCGTACAGACGGGTGAGTTCATTCTTCTGACAGGGCGAAGCGGCTGCGGCAAAACAACCCTGATCCGCTCACTCAACGGTCTGATTCCGCACTTTTATCCCGGAGAAATCCAAGGCGATCTGCTCATGGATGGTCATTCGCTGCTGGAAATGAAGCCGTCTGAATTAGCCGGACAGGTTGGAACGGTATTCCAAGACCCACGCTCTCAATTCTTTATGACGGATACCACGCGGGAACTGGCTTTCGGCTGCGAAAATCTCGGACTACCCCGCGAGGAAACGATTGATCGCATTGCAAAAGCGGCGAAAGAGTTGGAATTGGTAAACTACTTGAACAGAAGTATCTTTGCATTATCCAGCGGGGAGAAGCAACAGATCGCAATCGGTTCTGTCTATGCGCTGGGGCCAAAAGTATATATTTTTGATGAACCATCGGCAAATCTGGACTATGCCGCTACCAAACGGTTGGCAGAAATTATGGGAAAACTGAAACACGCTGGATACACAATTTTTGTGGTAGAGCATCGTTTTTATTATTTGCGCGATCTGATTGATAGAGCCTTTTTGATTCAGAACGGAAAAATTGAGCATGAGTCACAGGGGAACAGTTTTGCTCTTTGCCCGAAGAAACACGAATTTCTTATGGTCTGCGGACAGCATACCCGGAACGCGATGCAGAACATTATCAGGAAAGACCGCACACAAAGGATGAGACACATCGGCTGAATGTTCACAATTTAGGCTTTGCCTACAAGAAGGGGCCGGATATTTTTCAAAATGTCAGCTTTGAAGCTCATGCAGGAGATGTGATCGGTATTCTGGGCCATAACGGGGCTGGAAAAACAACCCTCTTATCTATTTTAACGGGTTTGCTAAAGCAGCAGCGCGGCGAGGTCTGCTTTGACGGGAAAAAACTTACACCACGCCAGCGGCGGTCACTTTCCTATCTTGTCATGCAAGATACGGATTATCAGCTTTTTGCCAGCAGCGTGGAGGAAGAACTATCCCTTGGAATGAGGGACGATTGCAAAGAAAAAGTGGATGAAACACTGAAAGCACTGGAACTATCAGATTACCGGGAACGGCATCCGGCATCCCTTTCAGGAGGTCAAAAGCAACGGGTTACTATCGGTGCGGCAATCGTAAAGGGCAGCCCGGTAATCTACTTTGACGAACCTACCAGTGGTTTGGACTATGATTCTATGGTGCGTGTCAGCAAACTGATCGAACAGCTTTCAAGCTCTGGTGTGATCGTGTTTGTGGTGTCCCACGATTTTGAGTTTATTGTCCGTACCTGTACGGAGGTGGTTCAGTTGGATGATGACGGGGCTATTCAAAATCAAAGGCTTTCACCAGAAATTTTGAAAACGCTGTCCGAAAAATATTTTACCTGATAGGAGGTTGGAATTATGTTTCAAAAAGTATTTGAGTATGCAGGGCCTCATAAGAAGGGGCTTTATGCAGCAACGGCCATCGTGCTGGTCAGCGTCCTGATGGGTGTCTTGCCCTTTGTGCTGGCTTATCAGGTGATCGCGCCGCTGGTCATGGGTGAATCTATTGAAGCATCCTTTATCATTTTGCGCGTGGTTCTTGTCTTGGCGTGTCTGGTGCTGCAAGCCTTTTCTATGGCTGGGGACTGAATCTTTCTCACAAAGCCGCTTACGACACGCTGCTCCGTCTGCGGACGGCACTTCAAAAACGGTTTGAAAAGCTGCCCCTCGGTGTCATTCAGGATAAAGGCACCGGCACAGTCAAAAAGCTGTTCGTGGATGATGTAGACAGTCTGGAAGTTTTGCTGGCTCACTCCATGCCGGAGGGAATTGCAAACCTGATGATCCCTATTGCGGTTTATGTGGCAATGTTCTTTGTGGATTGGAAACTGGCGCTTCTGTCGCTGGCATCCATTCCGATCAGTCTGATTGCATGATGACGATGTATTCCGTTGGCATGAAGAAAATGGGGCCTTACTACATGGCCGGACAAAAGATGAACAATACCATTATTGAGTACATTAACGGTATGGAAGTTGTCAAGGTATTCAATAAGGACGCAGATTCCTATGAGCGGTTCCGCAAAGATGTATCAGATTATCGGGACTATACTCTGGCGTGGTACAAGGCGGCGTGGCCGTGGATGGCAATTTACAGCAGTCTGCTTCCATGCACCATTATTCTGACTTTGCCTGTTGGCGCATGGTTTGTTCTCTCTGGCTGGTCTACTCTGCCTAATTTGATCTTGGTACTGTGTCTTTCTTTAAGTATTGGTATGCCGCTGCTGAAATCTCTCGGTTTCCTGCCTACCATGCCCCAGCTTAACTATAAAATTTCTGCATTGGAGCAGGTGTTGGATGCGCCGGAGCTCCAGCAGACAGAAGATGCGTTCCACGGGAAAGATGACACCATTACTTATGACCATGTTTCTTTCGCTTATCAGACCACACAGCCCGGCCCGGATGGAAAGCCTGTTGTAATTGAGGATGAAGTTCTCCATGACATTTCCTTTACGGCAAAAGCTGGACAGAAAACAGCCCTTGTTGGTGAATCTGGCTCCGGCAAGAGTACATTAGCGAAACTGCTGATTCACTACTATGACCCACAGAAAGGCAGTATTTCCATCGGTGGGCAGAAACTATGCGATATGAGTCTTGAAGCACTCAACAGCCGTATCTCCTATGTGGCACAGGATCAATACCTGTTCAATACCTCTCTGCTCGAAAACATTCGGCTTGGTCGGCTGAACGCAACGGATGAAGAAGTGGTGGAGGCCGCAAAGAAAGCTCAGTGTATGGAGTTCCTTGAGAAACTTCCGCAGGTATTCATTCGATGGCTGGTGATGCAGGAAAAATGCTCTCCGGAGGTCAGCGCCAGCGTATTTCTCTGGCAAGGGCAATCTTAAAGGATGCTCCTATTGTGGTGCTTGACGAGGCAACTGCCTATGCCGATCCTGAAAACGAAGAAAAGATGGAGGCCGCCATTGCAGAGCTTGTAAAAGGTAAGACCCTTGTGGTTATTGCACACAAATTACCAGCCATTATGAACGCAGATCAGATTTGTGTTATGGATCACGGAAAACTGGTTGCAACGGGCAGACATCAAGAGCTGATCCAGTCCTGCCCTGAATATCAAAAGTTGTGGAAAGCGGCACAAGACAGCGCCGAGTGGAAAGTACACACTGCAAAGGAGGGGAAATAAATGTTTGCTTTGTTTTCAAGAATATTGAAACTTTCCGGCCGTTATAAGAGCCGTATTCAGGGCGCATTTGTTTGTGCGTTTCTGGAATCCATTCTGTCCAAAATGTCGATTTTTCTGGCCTTTGTGGTTTTGAGTGGATTTGCAAACAAGACCATTACCGGGCAGACTTGCCTTTATGTGGGACTTGGCCTTGCCGCTATTGTGCTGGTTCAGATGCTCGTCCATTATCTTAGTGACAGCCTGCAAAGTGCAGCGGGATATTTGATGTTCGCTGACAAGCGTATCGAATTGGGCGGCCATCTGCGGAAACTTCCGATGGGATATTTCACTTCCGGCAATATTGGCAAGATCAGTTCTGTCCTCAGTACCGACATGGTGTTCATTGAAGAAGTCGCTATGAGTACGCTGGGAAACATGATGAGCTATCTGCTGTCCTCGCTGGTTTTGCTGGCCTTCATGTTTTATCTGAATTGGCAGCTTGGCTTGATCGCTGCGATAGTTACTATTTTGGCATGGCTGGTATCTAAGGGAATGAACAAAGTTCCCTACGAGAAGCAGCAGGCCGTCAGGAGCAGAGTGAACGGCTGACCGATGCGGTGCTGTCTTTTGTGGAGGGCATTGGTGTTATTAAGAGCTATAACCTGCTTGGAGAAAAATCCGAAGAACTGTCCGGCAATTTCAAGCGTTCCAGAAATACATCGCTTGACTTTGAACGAAAAATGACCCCGTGGACAATGGGGCTGAATATCCTTTACGGTATTGGTATTGCGGCAATTTTCGGCCTGTCTATTGTGTTGGAACAGAGCGGTGCGCTTTCTTTGGCTTATGTGTTGGGTGTTCTGCTATTTGTATTTGATCTTTTTGGCCCGTTGAAGGCTCTCTATGGAGAAGCATCCAGACTAACCGTTATGAACGCTGCCCTTGATCGTATTGAAGCGGTATTGGATGAACCGGAACTTTCCGACAACGGAAAGCAGCATATTCCGGCTCAGGAACAGCCGGGACAGCCGGAAGTCCTGTTCAACGATGTTACATTTGCTTATCAGGATAAAGAGGTTCTGCATCATATCAGTTTTGCCATGAAGAAAAATTCTATGACAGCGCTGGTTGGACCGTCCGGTAGCGGTAAGTCCACCATTGCAAACTTGCTGGCGCGACTTTGGGATGTAAAATCCGGCAATGTGACGATAAGGGGCGTGGATATTCGCAATGTACCTCTGTCGGAATTGATGGATCAGATCAGCATGGTATTCCAGCGCGTGTATCTGTTTCAGGACACCATTTACAACAATATCATCATGGGAAAGCCGGATGCCACGGAAGAAGAAGTCTATGAGGCTGCCAGAAAAGCCCGCTGCTATGATTTCATTATGCTTTGCCCGACGGATTCCAAACGGTGGTTGGTGAGGGCGGTGCAACACTTTCCGGCGGCGAAAAACAGCGTATTTCGATTGCCCGCTGTATTCTGAAAGACGCGCCTATTGTCATTTTGGATGAAGCTACCGCAAGTGTAGATACGGACAATGAAAGCTATATTCAGGAGCTATTTCCGTAACTTGGATGAAGGGAAAGGAACCCTCGCTTGTAATCGCTCACCGCCTAAATACCATCCAGAACGCCGATCAGATTTTAGTTATAGACAACGGCCAGATTGCACAGCAAGGAACCCATGAGGAACTTTTGAAACAGCCTGGTATCTATCAGGATTTTGTCAATATCCGAAAGAGTGCGGCTGGCTGGAGTCTTGCTTAATGACGAAAGGAGCTGCCTATGAAACTTCATACTGCCGGAGAGGATTATTTGGAGGCCGTGCTTATACTTCAAAAGAAGCTCGGTATGGTGCGTTCCGTGGATGTTGCTCGGTACATGGAGGTTTCAAAACCCAGCGTTTGTTACGCAGTAGGAACTTTACGAGAGGGCGGCTTTTTGACAACAGACGAAAACCATTATCTACACCTGACCGATCTTGGCCAGGAGGTGGCTGAAAAAATCTACGAGCGCCATTGTTTTTTAACGAAGCAACTTATATCTATAGGCGTTGATCCTGAAACGGCGGAGGCTGATGCCTGCCGGATTGAACATGATATTAGCGCAGAAACCTATGAACGGCTGAAAGAATTAGTCACGAAAGAATAATTAGATAGCGTATGAACCTGCCCCGACTACGGGGAAAGAAAAAAACCGTTGGTTGGGGCAGGTGATTTTGCGCGCCTATTTTAAGTTATTACCCTAACGGCGGTTTTGAGAAATCAGAGCCGCCGTTTCTTTGCGTTTACACAAACCAATGACGACTTGCAGGGACACGGTAGTCGATGGGAGGTTATTTTGCCGTGTCCTTTTCTCTTTTTCGCAGCATCCATGATCTGCACCAGCTAAAAAAGCGTAGCCCCTCCATTGGAGCAGTCGGGCTTTGAATGTGAAATTAAACAGTACATAACCGATAATATATTTTCGTGCGCTTGTGCGGCCTTGTGTCGCGCAGGCGCATTTTGCTTTCCAGACTTCGAGACAAAGTGTCCCGAGGTGCGGTGCCGTTCTCCGCCGTTACTCCATTTCGTTTCCGACCAACCCCGAACAAACTGAAATGGAGGATTTTACGGTGACTACTATCAATTTGAAAGATTTTTATTATTGGTACACGCAGGATCAGCTTATCGAAGTTTCTGACGAGGTGGCCGAGGTATTCAAGGCCGATGCCCGCTATGAAATGGCCTACCAGCGGCGGCTCTCCCGGCACAAGGCACAGTATTCTCTGGACTGCGATGACGGGATTGAATATTCCGCTTGCTGCATGAGCCGACCCCGCAGGAGCTCCTTGAACGAATGGAAACCTTTCTTCGTCTGTGGAACACTCTCAATTCTCTGCCGGAGATCCAGGGCCGCAGAATTGACGCACATATCATTCTTGGCAAGTCGATTAAGGAAATTGCCGAGGCCGAGGGCGTACATGAGGAGTCTATTCGCCAGTCGATCAAGCGTGGCCTTGAGCGCATGAAAAAAACTTTTTGATTTTTTCTTCTTAACCCACTTGGAATTGATGAAAAAATGTCTCGGTTTATGAGAGGAGGTTTTCTTCCTAACGCAAGGGAATAACGGCAGCCCTGAGTAAGTACGGGGAGCCAGACAGTGGGTGCGCAGTGACATCTCCTAAAAGAGATTGAACGAACAACACCAACACTGTAAATGGGCCCGGTCATCCCAAGTCCATGATCCGGCGCTGAACAGGTTGGCTGCCTGTTCCTCCGGGCTTGTCGCTTTACTTGCGTTGAGAGCGCCGCACAGAAAATAACGATTGTCTTTGGACAGGCCAAGTAAATGCGTGCGGCGCTCTCTAATATTCAAAAACTATAATAAACCTCGAGACAAAGTGTCCCAAGGTGGAGTAAGGCAACAGGCCAGCATCCCGGTGGTGCTGGCCTGTTGCGTTTCCCCACCAAACAGCGGGGGGCGTTCTATCAATCTGCGAAGGAGGTTTACCGTGAAATTAACTACACAGGAACTTGAACAAATGAGAAGCGTTGACATTGGCGCGGTGGCTGCCGAGTCCCTGCCTGATGTGAGCGGTATGACCTTTGACAATGCGCTTTCCCGAAAGGAGCGCATCTCTCGATTTTTGCAGACTGTCAAAATCCATACTGCTTTTGCATCGGTGGTGTTGGCGTGAAAATTGAATTTGCTGAAAGCGGGCCATCTCTCCAAGATAAGCTGACGGATTTCCTGCTGCGGCAAAGAAGCGGGCTGTAACTTCGGTTACAGCTCGTTTTGCTTCTTCGAGACAAAGTGTCCCGAAGCGGAGGCATCCTTGTTGTCCTCCCCGGACAGAGTTATAATATAAGTGTAATGTGATAGGGAAGGAGGAACAATGGCACGAGCAAAAAACAGAGGGTATCAGCAGAGTTTCTCTCCCTCTTACACAATCCGCCGCTGGCGGCTGGGCATCTATATCCGGCTTTCAAAGGAAGATTTGAAAAAAGGAAAAGACGATAGCAACAGCGTAAAAAACCAGCGTGACCTACTGAACGATTTTTACCGACGCAACATTGATGAGTTTGAAAGCATCACAGAATATGTAGATGACGGACATACTGGAACGGACGCTAATCGTGAAGATTTTCAACGGCTCTTGGCGGATGTCATGAGTGGTAAAATCAACTGCGTTATAGTAAAAGACCTGTCCCGCTTCGCACGAAATTATAGCGATGCCGGAAGTTTGATCGACAACCTGTTTGTTCAAATGGGTGTTCGTTTTATCAGCCTTGCTGAGAATGTAGATAGCTACAAGAACCCCGACAGCGTTTCAAATATCATCGTTCCCATTACAAACGTGATGAACGATAATTACTGCTATCAGACTTCCAAAAAGATCCGGCAGGTATTTGATTACAAGCGGCGCAACGGCCAGTATATCGGAGCATTTGCTCCTTACGGCTATGTAAAGCACCCAAAGGACAAGCACAGGCTGATTGTTGATCCCGATGCTGCTGAAAATGTCAAACTCATTTTCACAATGCTTATTCAAGGGTCATCAAAACGTGCTATCGCGCTGTACCTGAACGAACACGGCGTACCGAGCCCCTCGGCTTACAAGGTACAAAAGGGCTTGCCTGTTTCGACAAGAGGGTATGACGATCCTATGTGGGGAGTCCGCATGATCCACTCCATTCTTACCAATCCGACCTACACCGGGGATTTAGCCAAGGCCGAAGCCGGGTGAAAAGCTACAAGGTACACCAGATTGAAGCTGTTCCACGCGAGGAATGGGTGGAAGTGGCTGGAACGCATGAGGCCATTATCGACTATGAAACTTTCGACAAGGTACAGGCTCTCTTACAGCGTGATACCCGTACTTCCCCGAAAGGCCGTGAGTACATTTATTCAGCGGCTTTCTGAAATGTGCCGATTGCGGGCGGGCCATTACCCGATGCGTTGGCAAGAACAACAATGTATATTATTCTTGCTCAACCTACAAGAACCGTTCCCGGACAGCCTGCACCATGCACTCAATCAAGCATGAACGGCTGGAGGCTGCTGTTTTGTTCGCTGTACAGCATCAGGTACATTTGGCTGTTTCCTACTCGGAAATCGTCACGCAGATCAATTCCGCTCCAATCAAAAAAAGCCAGTCTTACCGACTGGACGATCTGATAGCTGCAAAAGAGCGGGAACTGACAAAGATAACACGCTACAAGCAATCTCTTTATCAGGACTGGAAAGACGGTGAAATCACCCAGCAGGAATACCGGGATATGAAGGCTGACTATGAACGGCAGACTTCTGATATTTCCGCGGTGCTTACCCGGCTGAACGCTGAACGCGCAGAACTGGCAAACGGTGTGGACAACGAGCATCCTGCACTGGTAGCCTTTATGAAGTATCAGAACATTGAAGCCCTCAACCGTGAAATCTTGGTTGAACTTGTGGACTATATCAAGGTCTATGAAAACGGCAATATCAGCGTGAAATTCAAATTTGCTGACGAGCTCCGCAAGATTGCCGAGTACATTGAAATCAACACTACGGAAGATACCGCAGTAGCGGGCTAACCCCCGCTACAAACCCCTTTGACAGTGTGTTTTCCTAATAGGCGCTAATCATACCTTTCGGATATACGGGACGGGCAGTCATTTAGGTGTAGACTTAGAGTAGTTCATCGATGAGCTGCCCGTCAATATGCCGGTGTCGGTGGAAAATTCGGGTGTACCACCAGTTCACACAAGAGGGAATTATCTATCAACCCACTTTTCAAGAGTTCAATCATATCATTACTCAAACGCAGGTCTGCAAGATCGGCGTTTGGGTGATTTCTGTTTTTAGACCGCCCCAATATATAGTCAGTTGTTACCTCGTAAAACTTCGCCAGCTTGATAAGGGCATAGTGGCTGATGTCCTTGAGGTCGTCCGCTTCATAGCTGCCCAGCGCAGATTTGGAGAGTTTGGTTTCCTCCGCAAGCTGTTCCAGCGTCAGCCCACGCTCCACCCGCAGGTCTTTCAATCGTTCTTGTATGGATAGTTCCATGCACTCCCCCTCCTTGTCTGTTTATGTTACCTGTTATATCAAAGTTTGTTCAGATACCCGATTTCATCTAATTCTGCCTTAATCTCGTCCCATTCACTACGCTTGGGGTTTAATGCAACAATCATCTCTTTTGTCACCGGCACCCCGTCTGCAAGCTGGCGCACAACTTCCAAAGGCAGGTCGGCGGGATAAAACCACTTCCCGTATTCCACATAGGTCTGCGGATTACCATCAATCATAGAGAGTAAATCCTTGGAAGCGTCCTCACCAGCCATAGGATTACAGTGCCAAACAACGCCATCTTCCGTCCAGACGCAAAAAGTGCTTTTCATCTTTTTGACTTCTCTGCTATTCATGAGCTTTTGCAAAGCGGAAGGCATCCCATTTGTCAAATCCTCTATCCGAGGGAGTTTTTCTTCCCAATCGTAAAGTTCAGAATCTACACCATTGATAACACAGTCTTCAGATGTGAACATGATAATCATGCTTTGCTCACTGCCATCGGTAGCCCAAAATGCTTCTTTTCCCTTTCTCCATATGGGATTGTATGTATAGTGACGGATGAAACTCCATTCCTTCTCTAACATGATGATGTCCAAAGCTGCAAGCCCTTTGCAGAAAGCCCTTAGGCGATTTACATCAGGTAATCCAGACAAATTTTTCGTTGAAATCATATCGCCACTCCTTTCAAACTTTAATTGCCATCCAAGTACTTTCATTTTACCACAATTCCGAGAGCGTGGAAATAGAGAGTTTTCCGAGCTGATTTCCGACCTTATGGATATACGGGGCGGGCAGTCATTTAGGTGTAGACTTAGAGTAGTTCATCGACGAGCTGCCCGCCAATATGCCGGTGTCGGTGGAAAATTCGGCCATCGTCTACGATCACGGCAATGGCCGGGTCAGCACCATCGTCTGCAACTGGTTCGGCGCAGGCAGCCCCAACCTCGCAAAGCCCGACAGTGACTCTTCCATCCAGAGCTACGAGAACATCTACGACCGCAACTGGCTGCTCAAGGGCAACTGCATGATCATGCCCGGCGTCGAACGGGTGGACACCATCCGCACCGCCGACGGCTGGACCATGAAGAGCGTTTGGTGCCGCGACGACCTCAGCGACACTTCCATGATGAAGCTCTCCACCGCCACCGGCTACATCTACGGCTTCGTGCAGGATGTGGACAGCGGAATGTGGCAGTACATCGTGCTGGACTTCGACACCGGAAAGACCGTCCTCACCGTGGACGTCGCCTCCCTCTACGGCTACAACAACATGGCCATCGGCATGTACGCGGGCCGTGACGGCAACAAGCTCTACTGCCCCACCGGCTACAAAGAGCTGCTCCGCCTGCAGGACCGCTTCGTCTTCCTGCCCGAGATGCCCTACCGCAAAGTCGATCTGGACAAGACCTCCCGCCGGGTGCTTTCGGCGGCAGAGTTCCAGGCCGCAGGCGGCGCCGGCACCCCCGCCAGCTGGCTCCACACCGCCACCCTCGACAACCTCCACCCCGCGACGACTGTGTCTTTCCGCATCAACGGCCTGACCGGAAATGCCGCCGACTATAAGCTCTTCGCACTCGGCACGGATGCCGCTACCACGAGGTGTCCGACTGGCATTTCGACGATGCCCCGGCCCGTCTCAGCGCGAAGAAGGTCTACAACGTCTGCCTCACCGCACAGGACGGCGGCAGCTTCGACCTCTCGCCCGACGCCAGGGAAGTCACCCTCTCGGTGGTGCTGGCACGATGAATCTCTGAACCAAAAGCCCCTCTGCGCCGCGGTGCAGAGGGGCTTTTTCATCATAATATCGTATTTTACAGAGTGCTCAGCAGGCGGCGGCGCCGTTCTGGTCGGCGGCATAGCGGGTGGTACGGTCGACCTGATTGTCCAGCGGCAGGCCCTCAGCGTAGCGCTTGAGGTTGTGGATGAAGATGTCCACGATGTTGTCCAGCGTCTTGGGCAGGCTGAACTTGCCGGAGTTGTGGGGCGTGATGATAGCGCCCGGCTCACCCCACAGCGGGTGGTCGGCAGGCAGAGGCTCCGGGTCGGTGACGTCGAGGCCCGCGCCGAAAATTTTGCCGCTGCGCAGGGCCTCCACGAGGCGTCGCTGTCCACGGTGGTGCCGCGGCCCACATTGATGAGGATGGCACCGTCCTTGCAGCGGGCGAAGCGCTCGGCGTTGAACAGCTTGTTGG
>ENA-OQEX01000106-OQEX01000106.1-human-gut-metagenome-genome-assembly--contig:-NODE-106-length-48855-cov-3.445247_pt1 | contig 48855 bp, 53 predicted proteins | sample MGYA00242802_ERZ504649 | MGnify/ENA primary metagenome ERZ504649 (study PRJEB26092, sample SAMD00036194) | human gut metagenome | host: Homo sapiens | study: EMG produced TPA metagenomics assembly of...
GGAAATCTCCCTGGCCGGTTGCTGCTTTTTTATGTGTTTCTATTTTGTTGTGCAATCATATCTGCATCTGCATCAGGACTCTTCCAGTCCGGGTGTTGATGCGCTCTTTCCAGTGTGGTCAGATCGTCGGAGACGGTCTCCTTGTCGCCGCTTTCTTTTTCGGAAAGACCAGTTTCAGCAGGATCGGGGTAACGATGGTGGTGAATACGACCATGATAACCAGCGGTGTCATGAACTTTTCGCTCATCAGTCCCACAGATGCACCCTTGTTGGCAACGATCAGTGCGACCTCGCCACGGGAGATCATACCAATACCGATCTGCAGGCTCTCCTTGTTGGTGTAACGCATGATCTTTGCGCCCAGACCGCAGCCGATCACCTTGGTGACAACCGCCAGCAGCATCAGCAGAAGCATGAATACTACCAGCTTTTTGGTCAGACCCTTCAGCGTCATGGCGAGACCGATGTTGGCGAAGAAGATGGGGGAGAGGAGCATATAAGACAGGGTGTTGAAACGATTTACCACGTACTCATTCTTTTTCAGTCCGGATACTGCCAGACCGGCAACGAATGCGCCGGTGATGTCTGCTACGCCAAAGCAAATCTCAGCCACGAAGGACAGCAGCAGGCAGAAAACAAAGGTCACGATGTTGTGGCGGCGCAGGTTTTCGTTGCTGGATTCACGCCATTTTTTGAAGAAGAAGTGATACAGCACAGCAGCGCCGATGGCAACGATGAAGAATGCCAGGATGTTGATGACTACGGCAAGGACGCCGTCGCCTGCCAGCAGAGAGCCGAAGGTCTTTTCTGCCTCGCCGTCGCCGGACTTCTTTCCGCCCAGGCTGATAACGACGGTGAGGGCGATGATGCCCAGGATATCGTCAATGACAGCTGCGCCCAGGATGGCGTTTCCGGCACGGGAATTCAGTGCGCCCAGCTCTTTCAGCGTCTCAACGGTGATGCTGACAGAAGTTGCAGTCAGCACAACGCCGATGAAGATGTTCTGCCAGAACAGCTTTGCCATCTCCGGATTCTGTTCCGTGTTGTAGAAGTCTGCCAGGAAAAAGCCGCCTACCAGCGGAACGATAACGCCCAGCAGAGCGATAACGAAGGAGGCAAGGCCTGCCTTTTTCAGTTCCTGGATGTCGGTCTCCAGACCGGCGCTGAACATGAGGACGATAACGCCCAGTTCCGCCAGGCTGACGATCAGGTCATTTCGCTGTACCACGTTCAGCACCATCGGGCCGAGAACGATACCGGCAGCCAGTGCGCCCACGACCTGTGGCAGGCTGATCCGCTTGGTCAGCAGTCCCAGCAGTTTCGTGGACAGCAGGATAATTGCGATTTGCAGTAAAAAAGAATAATCATTGTTGAACAAAAAATCTTTCAAACCCATAATGGTTGATATCTCCCTTTATAATTTGCTTTTTGTCAAGAAAACGCTTTGTCAAATTCGAACTGACGGCAAAGTCAATTTCCCGTCAGATTCTGCCGCAGCACCGCCGCATCCAGTCCGTTTACCGTCTTGTCGGCGCAGAGGTCTGCGTTGGCGGCGCCGGTCTTGGACAGGCTCTTGTTTCCAAGCAGGTACTGGATCAGCAGCACCAGGTCTGCGGAATTCACCTTGCTGTCGGCGTTGACGTCTCCCGGAAGTGTCTCCGGCTTTTGCGGCTCTGTGGTCACATCCGGCGTTTTGCCGTCCGGCTCTCTGCCGGAGATCAGCACACCGTTCTGATAGACGGGAATGCAGTCCGAGATCACATATTCTCCTGCATTTTTCAGCAGATCCGTGTTAGAATAGTCATTGAAGGCATCCCAGCCCGTCTGATAGTTGGGGTAGATCAGCGCCAGCATCAGCTCACACTGGTGCTGTCCCTCAGAGATGGGCATTGCCACTCTGCCGTCCGGATAGGTCACTTCCACATAATAGATGTTGTCCTTATAATGTTTCAGTTCCGATACCTGCGCCGGGGTGTAGTCGTCGTACATCTTCGCCTGGTCACGGTCGATGCGCATGACCACATCGCCGGGCTGGAATCCGCCGTCAATGACTTCGGACAGATCCATGTAGTACCGATAGGACAGATTGTCCTCGATCCGTGCCGGCCATGCGGAGTGGTTGGTGAGCTTAAAGCTCAGGGTGACGCCGCCGGAGGTCTCCGTCAGCTTGGTCTCCACATAGAATTCTCTGTCCCGGGTCTCCGGTTCGGGAAAGTCCGGGTCGGGCGTGCCGCCGTAGGCATCGGTCATCTTGCAGAGCAGCGCCGTGAATCCGGCGTTGTAGTCGCAGGCAACCTCGTTGTTGATGTAGTTCTGCCGGTCGTCCTCATAGGAGCCGTCCTCGTTGGGACCGCCCACCAGTGCGCCGTATAGGATGTGCCGGTTGGTCTCCGGGGTGTCCAGGGCGTTTTTCCAGGAGGCGTGTGCCGTCCGGTGGTGGGGATTCTGCGGAGACTTGTCGCCGTATCCCACCACAAAGCTCTGCCCGTCGGGATTGTCGCCCAGACAGTAGTTGATCTGATCCTCATAGAAGTTCTGATACTTTGTGGTATTCGTCCCTTTCAGCACCGTGTCGCACGCCACGCTCGCCAGGAATCCGGCAGTGGTGGCATAGCGCAGACAGCCCCAGGTGGTGAGCCACTTTGCGCCGCCGTCCAGGGCCTTGACGGAATCTGTCCAGTAGTCCAGGTGTTTCTGTATCCGTCCGATGTAGAAACTGTCGTTGGTGTTGATGGCGTAGAGCAGCAGACCGCCCTGCATCACATCGTCCCAGCACATTCCCCAGGAGTATTTCAGCTCATCCGAACCAGCTCTTTTCCCAGATTGGGGATATAAGAGGTCGCCTTGTCCAGATAGGACTGCTCGCCGGTGGCAATGTACAGCCAGTTTGCCGCATAGAACAGCTCGTCATAGAAGTGGGACGAACGGTAGAATCCGCTGGCATCGCTGTTGTTGTAGTCGTCGTCGCTCCGGGTCTCGTCCGCCAGCCGGAAGAGATTCTCGGCGTGTTTCAGATAGTCGCCGGTCTTGTCGCTCCTGCCCTTGAGGGCGCACGCCCCGGCAGCCAGCGCCGCCGCCATCTCGCCGCAGACCGCTGAGCTTGTGCCACGGAGAGCAGCCCTCGCCTTGGTGTAGTCAGCGCCGTTGTCCTTCATGCCGTATTCCAGCAGCTCCACCGGACCCCACCAGGTGTGATCCATCTGCCCGTTGCCCACCTGGTATACGGCGGTGTCGCCCTCGTCACAGGCGGCGAGATAGTCCAGCACAAAGGAGAGGTTGTTTACATAGGTCTCCATTTCGCCGGTCTTTTCCAGACCGTCCGGGTACTGATACAGTCCCCACGCCAGCATGGAGGCGGAGTATGCCATGGGCAGGTTGAACTTCACGTGGTCGCCGGCATCATACCAGCCGCCGGTGACTTCGTCCGTCATGGTGGAGTCGGCACGCCATTCCACCTCGTTCCAGTCCGGGAGCGGACCTGCCTGCTGGCACTCATAGAAGTAGAGGGACTTCTGCATCGCCTCTGCATAGTTGGCGGAAAAATCCGCCGCAGACACAGTGAGCGCAGAGCAGGGCAGCGCACCCAGAACGAGACATCCGGCAGTGAGCGCCGCCGTCAGCCGCAAGTGTTTCCGCATTTGCATCATCTTCCTTTCTTGCAGGGCGCAGCAGAGTCGTGCTGTGTCCCCGCAGTTTCCGGTTCTTTTCCGCCGGAAATACCCTCAGCCGAAAAAAGCCGTTTTCCCTTTTATTATGGCACGTTTTCACGCCGATGTCAAGCGGTTTTCATGAAGTTATCACAAAAATTCACAGTGAAACAAACTGGTTTTTTCAAATTTCGGTGCATAGCCGTCATTTCCGGGGATTCTGTTGCAGAGCGGCAAAAATGTCCGTTGTCCGGATGCTGCCTTTTGTAGAGAATGCTTGTTTCAAACGGGGGATTTCTGTACGAAGTGACAAAAATTACGGAAAAACGGATTCTGTCTTGCAAAAAATTCCGGTTCATGCTATAATGAAATTGTATAGGCATATGCGGTAGTGATATTCCGGAAAATGGAATGGCGCATTCGCAGTCTATGGCATTGCGGCATACAAGGGCAGTTCCGCTCCGGCAGGGCGTTTTCCGCCGGCAGAACGGATCGCTTTCTTTCTGTGTGCGCATCAAATATAAGGTTTTAAGGTTTAGGAGGAATTCTGAAGTGGAAAAGAAGCTGAAAAAGGGAAAGAAAGTTACCGTCCTGGGCGCTGGTAATGTGGGCGCATCCATTGCATTTGCTCTGGCAATCAAGGTCTCTGCTCTGAGCTGCTGCTCATCGACATCAACAAGCCCAAGGCAAAGGGTGAAGCAATGGATATCATGCAGGGCAACGCATTCTGTCCGTCCTGTGACATCCACGACGGCGATTATCCGGACGCAGTCGATTCCGATATGGTCATCATCACCGTTGGCATTGCCAGAAAGCCGGGTCAGACCCGTATCGATCTGTGCAAGACCAACGCAAAGATCATGCATCTGTTATGCCGGAGATCGTAAAGTATGCACCGCACGCCTGCTACCTGGTAGTCAGCAACCCGGTTGACGTACTGACCTATGAGGCGATCCGTGTATCCGGTCTGGACCCGAAGCAGGTCATCGGTTCCGGTACTGTTCTGGACTCCTCTCGTCTGCGCACCTGCCTGGCAGATCACGCTGGTCTGAACATCAAGAACATCCACGCATATGTATTCGGCGAACACGGCGATTCTTCCATGATCCCGTGGTCTCTGTCCAGCATTGCCGGCATGAAGTTTGATGAATACTGCACAAGCGTAGAAGATCTGGCGACAAGGATGCCATCGAGCAGGAAGTTCGTGACGGCGGCGCTGAGGTCATCAAGTGCAAGGGTGCAACATATTATGCAATCGCACTGTCTGTCAGCCAGATCACCGAGGCAATCCTGCGTGACACCAAGGCGGTTCTGACAGTTTCCACTCTCCAGGACGGCACACACTACGGCGTAAAGGACGTTTGCCTGAGCTGCCGTGCGTACTGGGCGCAAACGGCGTAGAACGTGAGATCACACCGCCGATGACCGACGATGAGATCGCTCGTTTCCAGAAGAGCGGCGAGGCACTGCGCTCCGTCAACGACAGATGGCACTCTAAGCGCAAGCCATCCCGTATCTCTGCACTATTATTATATCGTAGCAAGCCGGCGCACTGCCGCCGGGCAAACGACTGCCGTATTTGCCGCAGGTTCCCGGTGAGCCTGCGGAAAGAGCCGGAAAGGCTCTGACAAATGCTTCCGGCAGCACTGTCGGAAAACCGAACGATTGGTTGGAAAGGGACGAAAAAATTATGGATTATGCAGCTGAATCTCTGAAACTGCACTATGACTGGCAAGCAAGATCGAGGTCACACTTCGTGCGCCGCTGGAAACCGCCGATGATCTTTCTCTGGCGTATACGCCCGGCGTTGCACAGCCCTGCCTGGAAATTCAGAAAGATGTTTCCAAGAGCTATGACCTGACCCGCCGGGGCAACCTGGTCGCTGTTATCACAGACGGCACGGCTGTTCTGGGTCTGGGCGATATCGGCCCGGAGGCTGGTATGCCGGTCATGGAAGGCAAGTGCGCACTGTTCAAGCGTTTCGGCAACGTGGATGCGATTCCGCTCTGCGTCCGCTCCAAGAATGTGGACGAGATCGTGGAGACAGTTCGCCTCATCGCCGGCAGTTTCGGCGGCGTGAACCTGGAGGACATCTCCGCACCACGCTGCTTTGAAATCGAACGCCGCCTGAAGGAATGCTGCGACATTCCGATTTTCCACGATGACCAGCACGGCACGGCAGTCGTTACGCTGGCAGCGATGCTCAACGCATTGAAACTGGTGGGCAAGGATATCCACGATATCCGTGTGGTTACCAGCGGCGCAGGCGCTGCCGGTCTGGCAATCATCCGCCTGCTGATCGCTATGGGTCTGGATCCGCACCATGTGATCCTCTGCGACCGCCACGGTGCGATCTATGAGGCAGAGACGATCTGAACCCCCAGAAGGAAGAAATGGCGAAGATCACCAACAGCGGTCACAAGCTGGTACGCTGGCAGAGATGCTGGTGGATGCGACGTATTCATCGGCGTATCCGCACCGCACTGCGTGACACCGGAAATGGTGAAGTCTATGGCGAAGGATCCGATCATCTTTGCATGGCAAACCCCACGCCGGAGATCATGCCGGACGAGGCGCTGGCGCTGGTGCAGCCGTTATGGGTACCGGACGCAGCGACTTCCCGAACCAGATCAACAACGTTCTGGCATTCCCGGGCATCTTCCGTGGCGCACTGGACGTTCGTGCAAGCGACATCAACGACGCTATGAAGATCGCTGCTGCAAAGGCAATCGCTGACTTCGTAACGCCCGAAAAGCTGTCTGCGGAATATATCATTCCCAGCCCGCTGGAAGAGGGTGTCAGCGCCGCTGTTGCAAAGGCAGTTGCACAGGCTGCCAAGGACACCGGCGTAGCCAGAGTGTAACTTCTGACAGCACAAAAAGAAAATCTTGGGACAGGGGATATTGTGGTCTCCTGTCCTTTTTTGTGGATAATGTCAAATCAAACTGACTGTACAAAAGAATATTAAGTGAATTTCCCGTTTGACAATTGGAAATTTGGGAATTTGTTTCAGATAGAAAAAAACACAAAAACCACTTGCAGATTTGTGTGAAATGTGCTAAAATAGACAATGGACTTTGAATCTGATTTCGAAGTCCCATACAGCGATGACGCATCTCGTCTCGCAAAGCAGGAAAGATCGTCTATGAAACGAAAATTACCCAAGTGGTCGGCGTCGCAGCCCTGGTTCTGCTTGCCGGTGCGCTGGGCGTACTGGCGTGGCAGGGCAGCCGGCATCTTACCGCAGTGTCCGGGAACACACCGGCTCGTCTGGCGGCTGTCTCCGAAACAGTTACCGACACCGGCACGCTCCCGGCAGAGGAATCCCAGCCCTGTCCGCAGACGGCGGCTGTGACCCGGCAGACTGAAACGTCTGTGACATCTGACAGCTCGCCGCAAACTGCAGTGACGTTCCCTCTGGAACTGAACACTGCCGGAGCGGCGGAACTGGAACAGCTGCCGGGGATCGGCGCAGTTCTGGCGCAGCGCATCGTGGCATACCGCACACAGATCGGCGGCTTTTCCAACCGGGAACAGCTGCTGGAGGTGGAGGCATCGGTGCGGCAACGCTGGAAGGACTGAACGGCTGGATTTTCGTGGAAAACGAGACGGCGCTTTCGGCAGAGCCGGAACAGCCCTTGCCGGAGGAGACCCCACCGCCGCAGCCGGCGGAAGAATCGGCGTTGCCGGAGACTTCGGCAGAGACCACGCCGCTGATGCCGCTGCCCCTGGATCTCAACCGGGCGGGGGAAGAGGATCTGATGCAGCTGCCGGATATGCAGCCGGCGCTGGCAGCAGAAATTGTGGCATTCCGGGAACGGATCACCGCATTCTCTTCGGTGTATGAACTGCTTTATGTGGACGGCATGACGGAGGCCTATTTCACGGAAATTCGAGATTCTGTGCAAATTTACGGGGACACTGCCCCGGAATGACGCTTTTTTGAGCAAACTCCATACTTTAACCGTTTTGTAACCTTTTTCGGAATGATTCGAAATGTCTGACGTATTGCACAAAAAAACGGAGTAAAATTTGTATAGTACCACTGAAAAAAATAAAAGAATGGTTTAAGCCATTGACATTCGTTGCGAATTGTTGTATATTAGGCTTATCACAAGAATTGTTCTCTGGCACAGTTTTGTGCATTTTCACAGAGGACAGCATCGGTGTGCAGTGAAATGCAGATCTGCTGCACAAAAAAGGTTATTGCACTGCTATGCCAAAACCGGCACAAAGTGTGATATATATATTTAAGGAGGAAAATTCCAATGAACAAGTTGAAAAGAACACTGGCTCTGATGGCTGCACTGGCAATGACTGCTACTGCATTCGTAGGATGCACCGGCGGCGAAGACAGCTCCAGCTCTTCTGAGTCTAAGGCAGAAAGCTCTGCTGAAGACAGCAGCGAAGCAGAAGGCGAAGAATCTTCTGAGGAAGTTGAAGAGTCTTCTGTTGAGTCCGCAGCTGGCTACACCAACGTTGAGGTTCCGGAACTGGGCGAACCGGACGGTTCCCTGAAGGACGGCGGCAAGCAGCTGACTATCCTGTGCTGGAACGATGATGACCTGAAGTACATGTACGACATCGTTGCTGATGCAACCGGCATGGACAAGAGCATGATCAACTACAAGAACGTTGGTTCTAGCGGTACTGAGGCTAACGAACAGTACGCACAGGTATTCCTGTCTGGCGACGACGTTGACCTGTACTTCTGCGACGCTGACTGGAACATGGCTTATCAGAACAACGATGAGTACTCTGCTCCGCTGTCTGCAGTAGGTATCTCTGAAGATATGTATGCAAATGCTTATGGCTACACTGTAAACATGGGCAAGGACAAGAACGGCGTCCTGAAGGGTGCTTCTTGGCAGGCTGCAGCAGGCGGCTACGCTTACCGTGCAGATCTGGCTGAAGAATATCTGGGCGTAACTTCTCCGGAAGATATGCAGGCACAGGTCGCAGCTGGGATGACTTCTGGGCAACCGCAGCTACCGTTTATGAGAAGTCTGGCAAAACCACTGCTATGGCTGACTCTCTGGGCGGCGTATGGAGAGCTTACTCCAACGGTAACAGAACCAAGTCTTGGGTAAACGACGGCAAGCTGGATTCTTCTTCCGTAGGTGACTTCATCTCTATGGCTAAGGAGAACTTCGACAAGGGTTACATCTCTGGTGCAACTCAGTGGACTGATGACTGGCTCCCGCAGGTCAGTCTGACGGTGCTCAGGCTAACAAGACCTTCGGCTTCTTCTTCCCGACTTGGGCAATCGCTAAGGGCGGTTCTCTGGAACAGGCTGAAGGCGGCGAAGGCGGCTCTACATACGGCAAGTATGCACTGTGCGAAGGCCCGACATCCTGGTTCTGGGGCGGCACATGGATCTGCGTATATCCGAAGACTGATAACGCTAAGGAAGCTGGTCAGTTCATCTACACTATGACTGCTGATGCTGATGCAATGCAGAAGTATGTAGACGCTCGTGGTGACTTCGTAAACAACAAGGGCGTAATGTCTGCTACAACTGAAGCTGGCACAAACAGCAACCCGCTGTTCGGTGGTCAGGATCAGTTCCAGATCCTGTTCAACTCTGCTGACAAGATCGACATGAGCATTGCTTCTGAGTATGATGCAAAGATCAACACAGACCTGCAGAACGCAGTTCAGGATTACTGCAACGGCGTAACCTCTTCTGAGGATGACTGCCTGAACGCATTCCTGGATGCAGTTGCTGCTGACGTAACTGACATCACTGTTGAATAAGCTTCGGCTCTCAACACTTTTTTGAATGATTGAACGTACTGCCTATAGGATAATTGCGTCCTATAGGCGTATGTTTATCTTTTCTCTTACTATTCTACTGAATTTTTGAAAGGGTGTGTGCAAATGGCTTCCGCTGCACAACGTCGAATCAAGTCGATTAGCTATGCGAAGTATGGCTATATGTTCATTGCCCCGTTCTTTCTCGTGTATTGTTTCTTCCAGGTATGGCCGCTGATCCAGACCTTTATCCTGAGCTTCAGGGTAACGGTGCTGATGCCGGTAACTTTGTCGGATTCGACAACTATGGCATCATCCTGTTCGGTTCTGGCGAAGGCATGGGCCGCCGTGCTGCTGCAATGCAGGATCTGTTCCTGACATCGTTCAAGAACACCATCATCCTGTGGTTTGGTAACTTCATTCCGCAGATCCTGTTGTCCCTGCTGCTGGCAGTTTGGTTCACCGATTCGAAACTGCACATTCCGGGCGTGGGCTTCTTCAAAGTTGTTATGTACCTGCCGAACATCATTACTGCCGTTTCCGTTGCAGCTCTGTTCATGCGCTTTATCTCCAACAGCCAGCTGTCCGCAGTCAACACACTGCTGATGCTGAATGGCGGCGATCCGGTTAGCTTCGAAGCATCTGCTGCATGGAGCCGTGGTATCGTAATGTTCATCCAGACATGGCTGTGGTTTGGTAATACCATGATCATGATGATGTCTGGTATCATGGGTATCAACCCGTCTCTGTTTGAGGCTGCCGCAATCGACGGCGCATCCAGCGGACAGGTGCTGCGCAAGGTAACTCTGCCGCTGCTGCGTCCGATGGTTGTTTACACACTGATCACTTCCATGATCGGTGGTCTCCAGATGTTCGATATCCCGTATCTGTATCACACAGGTGCTGGTAAGATCAACGCAAATCTGCGTACCGTTGCGGTATTCGTTTATGAACAGTTCCGTGCCGGTGCAAAGGTTCACCAGCCTGACTACGGCATTGCTGGTGCTGCTTCCGTAATTCTGTTTATCATCACTGCGGCTCTGGGTATTCTCGTATTCCGTATGAACCGTGATGAGGATGAGCATCGCAAAAAGCAGGAGCGCAAGGCTCTTGTCAAGGAATATAAGAGACAGCAGAAACTGGCGAAGAATGGAGGTCTCGGCGCATAATGGAAAACGTTGGTGTTAAAGACAATTATATGTTGATTCAGAGACTGAAATCTGCCGGATGCTTCATTGTCTGCGTCCTGCTGGCATTGATCTGTCTGGTTCCGCTGTACATCATGATCATGAACGCAACGCACGGCGACGCTGCTCTGCGTGCGCAGCCGCTGCAGTTCCTGCCGGGCAGTGACTTGGTGAAGAACATCAAGAATATTGCCGGCGGTGAATTTCCGCAGTCCCCGAACTTCAACGTTTGGCTGGGCTACCGGAATTCTCTGATCATTGCAGGCGGTTCTACCATCCTGACAGTATTCTTCTCTGCTTTGACTTCTTATGGTCTGACTGTTTACGATTTCAAGGTTCGTGACGGCGCATATACATTCATCCTGCAGTTATGATGATCCCGATCCAGGTTACATCCACCGGTTTCGTAAAGTTCATGGTTGGTACTCTGGGTCTGGCAAACAGCTACATCCCGCTGATTATCCCGGCGATTGCAGCTCCTGCTGTTGTTTTCTACATGAGACAATATATGAAGTCTTCCTTCCCGCTGGACATTGTTGAGGCTGCCCGTATCGACGGAAGCGGCGAGTTCCGCACCTTCCTCACCATTGCGATCCCGATGTGCAAACCGGCAATCGCAGTACAGGCGATCTTCGCATTCGTACAGAACTGGAACAACTTCTATACACAGAATATGATCATTATTTCCAACGAAAAGCGTTTCACGATGCCGATCATGATCCAGAGTGTTCTGGGTCAGGATAAGCACCCGGATCTGGGCGCACAGTACGCTGCAGTTGCACTGTCTGTTATCCCGATCATCGTGATCTACCTGATTCTGTCCAGATTCATCGTTGCTGGTGTAGCACTGGGCGGCGTAAAGGAATAATCGCATTTCAACAGAATGTTTGTTCTTTTCAAAAGAGTCATTGCCTTCGGGCAGTGGCTCTTTTTCTATTTCCCGTGGATGTTTCCGGGCAAAAGAACAGCCCTCCGGTCGCTGCACCAGAGGGCTGTTTGGTGTTTTCATTTCAGTGTGTGCTTATTTCTGTTTCAGTTCTGCAGCACGGAGGGTGTTTTTCATCAGCATGGTGATGGTCATAGGACCAACGCCGCCGGGAACCGGTGTGATAAAGCTTGCCTTCGGCTCGACCTCGGCGAATTCCACGTCGCCGCAGAGCTTGCCGTTTTCGTCGTGGTTCATGCCCACGTCAATGACAACTGCGCCCTCTTTCACCATGTCGGCGGTGATGAAGTGCGCTCTGCCAACGGCGCTCACCAGAACGTCCGCAGCTGCGCAGACTTCCTTGAGGTTCTTGGTGTGGGAGTGGCAGATGGCGACGGTTGCGTTCCGGTGGAGGAGCAGCATCGCCATGGGCTTTCCCACGATATTGCTTCTGCCCACGACCACGCAGTTCTTGCCGTCCAGGTCAGTGCCGGTGCTGTCGATGAGTTCCATCACACCTGCCGGAGTGCAGGGGAGAAAGTCGTAGTCGCCGATCATAATTTTGCCCACGTTGATGGGGTGGAATGCGTCCACATCCTTCAGCGGCGAAATGCTGTAGATGACCTTCTGCTCGTCAATGTGTTCCGGCAGCGGCAGCTGCACCAGAATGCCGTGTACCTTGTTGTCCTTGTTCAGAACGCCGATCAGATCGAGGAGCTGTTCCTCGGTGGAATTTTCATTGAGCCGGTATTCAAATGCGTGAAAGCCCACTTCCTCGCAGGCTCTCTGCTTGTTGCGCACGTAGATCTGGGATGCCGGGTCGTTTCCCACCAGAATGACCGCCAGTCCCGGCTGGATGCCGCTGTTTTCCCGCAGCGCCTGCGCCTCTTCCTTGATTTTTTGGCGAATCTGGGCGGAAACTTCCTTGCCCGAAATCAACTTTGCCATATTGCGTTACTCCTTTTCGTTCTCATTCTCACAATTTTCTGTTGCAGTATCATCATTGTCCGCAGATGCGTCCGATGCGTCAGCCTCTGTGGTAGTATCTGTAGTATCGTCTGTGCTTTCCGTCTCGTTGGATTCGCTGTCCTCTGCGGTGTCTGCGCCGGTCTTGCCAGCCTCATATTCCGCCAGCATCCGCTTGGATTCCGCCGTGTCCTTGTACATATGATAGTCCACGCCCATGCGCTTGACCTTTGTACCGATGGCAATTTGCAGGATAACGGAAACCACTACGCAGCAGATTGCCAGAATCTGGACACACGCACGTTGCCGATCACCAGGCTGTCTGTGCGGAGACCTTCCACCACGCACGTTCTGCGCCGTACCAGCAGATATAGATGAGGAAGATCTGTCCGTCATAGCGGCGAATTTCTTGGCGAAAAGCGCCAGCAGTACAAAGCCCAGCAGGCACCAGACGGATTCGTACAGGAAACAGGGGTGAACCGGCTGAGACGCATCCAGCGCCGTGCCGAAGTTGGCGAAATAGGTGGTGGAGGGATACTGGTCGGTGATCCACTCCTGGATTCTGCCGCCGGACATTCCGAAGATGCTGTTGGTGTTGCAGCCGAACGCCTCCTGGTTGAAGAAGTTGCCCCAGCGTCCGATGCCCTGTCCCAGCAGGAATCCGATGCCGACAATATCCAGCAGGGGCAGGAACTTCACCTTGCGTATCTTTGCCACCAAAAGTCCTGCCAGAAAGCTGCCGATGATGCCGCCGTAAATGGCGAGTCCGCCTTCCCGGATATTGAGGATGCTTTTCCAGTCGCCGGCGTAGTTGTTCCAGTTCAGCAGAACGTAATAGGCACGTGCGCCCACCACGCCGCCGATGATGCCGCCGATGATGCAGTCCATGACACGGTCGGGGTTCAGCCGTACTTTTCACCTGGGTGAAAGCGTAGACCATCGCCAGCACCAGCCCCAGGGTGATGAGGATGCCGTACCACTGGATGTCTAGACCGCCGATGGAAAAGGCGGTGCTGTCCAGGTGCAGGTCGATCCCCAGTTTCGGAAAGGTAATTTCGTTATGATCCAGTCTTCCGATTGTTTCTGTTGTCATATGTTTCCCGGGATCTCAAAGGAGATCCCTGCCTCCTTTGGGTTATTTTGCCGGCGCAATGATGGAGAGCGTCATGCGCTCCACATCCACTTCCTCCCGGAGGAAACAGTTGCAGTCCTCCAGGGTCATCTCAGACAGCACCTGCATGGTGTCGTAGAGACCGCAGCCAGCCATGTGGGATGCCACCAGCGCATTGGTCACTGCGGAGACGTTGTTCTGCTCCCGCACCAGATTGCCGTAGGTGGTCTTTTTGCACTCGGTGAACATGGTCTCATCCAGCCCGTTTTTCTGTGCATCCAGAATGGCAGCGGTGATCTTTTCCCGGACTGCTTGGGGTCACGGGATTCGCCGCCGAAGATCATGGTGAAGAAACCGTCGCCGTTGAACACTTCGCTGGAAAAGCTTTCGTTCACCAGTCCGCTCTGGAGCATTTCCTGGTACAGGAGAGACGAGCTGCCGGACAGGGTCAGCATAGCGATGTGCGCCTGCATCTCTGCACGCAGATTGTCCATGCCGCTCCGGGGCTGGCACTTGATGCCCAGATTGAACAGCGGCTGTCCCACTGCGGCAGTCTCCACCGTCTCCGGACGAACGATGTCCAGGGTCTCTTCCGGGAAAACGGTCTCCAGCTTCTGGTCGTCGCAGGGTTTCAGCAGACGGTCTGCCACTTCCAGTACCTCATCCACAGTGCAGTTTCCGGCAACCGCCAGCACCATGTTGTGGAGATTGTAGAAGGTGCGGTAGCAGCGGTACAGCAGATCGTCTGTGATCTGGGCAATGCTCTCGATGGTGCCGGCGATGTCGATGCGTACCGGGTGTTTCTGGTACAGACCGCACAGCATATTGAAGAACACACGCCAGCCGGATCGTCGTCGCACATCCGGATCTCCTGCCCGATGATGCCCTGTTCCTTGGCGACGCTTTCCGGCGTGAAGTACGGGGACTGGACAAAGGAAAGCAGGATCTCCAGGGATGCCTTGAAGTTGTCGGAGCAGCTGAAGAAATAGCAGGTCTTGTCGAAAGAGGTGAACGCATTGGCGTTTGCGCCGGTCTTGGCGTAAAGGTCAAAGACATCGCAGTCCTCGTTCTCGAACAGCTTGTGTTCCAGGAAGTGGGCGATGCCCTCCGGAACGGTGCAGTAGTCTTTGTCGGCAGCGGTCTTGAACTGGGTGTTGATTGAGCCGTACTTCGTGCCGAACATTGCCTCTGTGGTGCTGAACCCTTCCATCTCGCAGACCAGGATCTCCAGACCGCTCTTGTGATGGATGTGGGTGTATTTGTCACCGGTGTTCGGGGAACTGATGGTGGTCATTGTGGTCTCTGCCATGTTACTCCGCCTCCTGTTCTTTGCATTCCATAATATAAATGGTATCCAGCTGCATGGACTTTGCCGCCGCCATCAGATCTTCCTTGGTGACCTTGCGGTAGTTCTCTTCCTCTTCCGCCGGCGTCAGCTTTGTGCCACGGCAGAACTGTCCGAAGTACCAGGAGATATAGCTGGTCGCCGTGTCACCGATGCCGCAGAGGGTGTTGTGAATGGTCATCATGGTGCTGTCCATCTCTGCATCCGTGATGTCGCCCTTGCAGATGGCATCCAGCTGTGCGGCGATGGCATCCTGTGCGGTGTCCAGGTTCTCGGTCTCAATGCCGCTGTCCACCTGCATGAAGTACTTTGCCTCGTTGTAGTTTGCGGCGCAGTAATAGCACAGGCTCATCTTTTCCCGGACGTTGGCGAACAGCTTGGAGCTGGGTGTGCCGCCCAGGAGCATTGCCATCATCTTCAGCGCATAGCGGTCGGGATAGGTGGTTTTCCAGCCCATGACCATTTTGCACTGGTTCACCGGAAGTGCCTCCCGTACCACAGCCGGTTCTGCCTTGCAGGGGCTGGGGTTGAGGAACTGCACCGGTGTCACGCTGCGGTTTTCGATGGCGGCGAAAGCCTGTTTCAGGGTGTCAGCCAGCTGCGGCACAGCTGCCGGACCCACAAAGTAGATTTCGATCTGTGCAGTGCGGAGCAGTTCCTGGAATGCCGCATAAGCGGCTGCCGGTGTCAGAGCCTCTGCGGCGCTGCGGCTGCCGTAGCAGGAGAACGCTGCCGGTTCGCCGGCGAAGGCAGTCTTATAGGTCTGAGAAATGGCATACTGCCGCTTTTCGTTGATCTCTGCGTCAATGCTGTCCAGCAGGTTCATCTGCTGGATGCGGAACTCGGTGTCGTCGAAAGCGCCGTCCGTCACATTGGGCTGGAAAATGCAGCCCAGCACGATCTCCAGCAGCTCTGCGAAAACAGATTCGCCGTCCAGCGCATAGCGGTCAGCGATGGCGGAAGAGCGCAGGGTGATGGACTGGACATCGCCCTGTTTGGCAATGGTGCAGCTCAGATCAGCCCGTAGAGCAGATGCAGCTTGCGGTTCATTGCCGCATTGGAGGGATAGGCTTTGCTGCTGGAAACCACAAGGCTCCCGGCGAGGGCGCAGGCAGCAGCAGTCTGTTCCGACAGAGGTGCAAAAACTGGATGCGCAGGTGATTGGTCTTTAGTTTGGAGTCCAGGATCTCAGAAAACGCAATGTTGTCCGAGAGCGGGATCCGTTGATAACTGGTTGTCATAACATCGTCCTTTCCAAAGGATTGCGGCGCTGTAACAGCGTCTGAAAAGTTGTTTTCCATACATAGTACACATCTGCGTGTCAATATGGATTCTGGCGTATCCCTGCTTTTGCAGGCATACAAATTTATTATACCACATTTCGCTGCGGATTGCTACGGTTTTTTTGAAATTCTCAGAAATATTTTCCGCAGAGAATTTCCGGGCGCTTTTTGCGATGGTTTACAATTTGTTGTTGAAAAGAAAACGCTTTTTTAGTATAATAAAATATGAGAACCTATCGAAGGATTCCTGCACCGGAAAAAGGGTGCAGAAAGATATCATCTCCAACAGGAGGAAAAGCAAGATGAAAACAATTACAGTACACGCCAGCCAGACCTATCCTATCTGGATCGGCAGGGGACTGCTGGGACAGTGCGGCAGCTATCTGAAACAGCAGACCAAGGCACAGACGGCGGCGGTCATCACCGACGACCACGTGGACAAATATTACGGCGACATCGTGACGAGTTCCCTGGAGGCGAGCGGATTCCGCACGCTGAAGTTTGTCTTTCCCCACGGCGAGGCATCCAAGTGCAGCAGGACGCTGAACCAGATCTATGACTTTCTCTGCGAGAACAACATCACCCGGACGGACTGCCTGGTAGCCCTGGGCGGCGGCGTGGTGGGAGACATCACCGGTTTTGCGGCGGCGACCTATCTCCGTGGACTGTACTATCTCCAGATACCCACCAGCTGCTGGCACAGGTGGATTCTTCCGTGGGCGGAAAGACAGCCATCGACCTGCCCGGCGGCAAGAACCTGGTGGGTGCATTCAAGCAGCCGGTGGCGGTGCTGTGCGACCTGGATACCTGGACACTCTGCCGAAAATGTTCCTGGCAGACGGCATGGGCGAAGTTATCAAGTACGGCATGATCCGGGATGAAAAGCTGTTCGAACTGCTGGAACAGCACAGCCTGGAAAATGTCAGCAGCGCCATGGACGAGATCGTCCCCACCTGCATTGACATCAAGCGTGACGTGGTGGAGCAGGACGAGTTCGACACCGGCGAGCGGATGATTCTGAACTTCGGGCATACCCTGGGACACGCCGTGGAAAGCTATTATCACTACGAGACCTATACCCACGGCAGCGCAGTGGCAGCCGGAATGTGCATGATGACCGAAAAGACCTGCACTCCGGAACTGTACGTGCGGCTGTGTGACTGCGTGAAGGCATACGACCTGCCTACCGAAGTGCCGGCACCGCTTTCGGAATTGGTTCCGCTCTGCGGCAACGACAAAAAGCGTGCCAGCGCAGCCCTGCGGTTCATCGTCTGCGAGACCATCGGCAAGGCAGAGATCCGCAGTATGCCCTTTGACGAGTTTGCCGTTTGGATGGGAGGAGACGCATGAACATACTGATCTCACCGGAGAAGCTCCACGGCACTGTGCGCATCCCGGCATCCAAAAGCATGGCGCACCGTCTCCTGATCTGTGCAGCTCTGGCAGAGGGAACTTCCGTGGTTTCCGGGGTGGATATGTCACGGGACATCACCGCCACCATGGACGTGCTTTCCGCATTCGGCGCATCGTTCCGGCAGGACGGCAGCACCATCACAGTCACCGGCGTAGGGAAGACCAGACCCCAGGCGGCTGTGGCGGACTGCTGTGAAAGCGGCTCGACCCTGCGGTTTCTCATTCCGGTGGCGGCGGCACTGGGTGTCCACACCACCTTTTTCGGACAGGGCAGACTGCCCCATCGTCCCATCACCGCCTATCTCCGGGAACTGACCAAAAAGGGCATTGCGTTTGAGTATCACAACACCATGCCGTTTTCCATTGACGGCGCACTGCAATCCGGTGTCTATGAGCTGGAAGGCGATGTGTCCTCCCAGTATGTGACCGGACTGCTGTTTGCGCTGCCGCTGCTGGAGGCGATTCGGAGATACGGATGCTGTCCCGGCTGGAGTCCAAGCCGTACGTTGACCTTACCATCGCCTGCCTGCGTCACTTCGGCGTGACCGTTTACGAGACGGAACAGGGCTACACCGTTCCCGGCGGTCAGCAGTACCATGCCTGTGACATGGAAGTGGAGGGCGATTATTCCCAGGCGGCGTTCTTCTATGTGGCGAACGCCTGGGCAGCGACATCACCCTCACCAATCTGAATCCGGAAAGTGTGCAGGGCGATAAAAAAATTGTGGAAATCACACAGCAGATGTGTTATAATAGAGAAAAGGGACTGCTGCCTGCTTTGATGTGGATGCGGCAGATATCCCCGATCTGGTACCGATTTTGGCGGTGCTTGCCACATTCGGCACAGCGCGTCCCGGATCACCGGGGCGCATCGTCTCGCCATCAAAGAGAGCGACCGTCTGGCATCCACTGCCGACCTGCTGAACCGGCTGGGCGGCAAGGTGACCGCCACCGCAGACGGTCTGGAGATCGAGCCGGTGGAACAGCTCCACGGCGGCACGGTGGACAGCTGCGGCGATCACCGCATCGCCATGTGCGCCGCTGTGGCAGCCACACGCTGCACCGGAGAAGTGACCATTCTGCACGGAGAGTGCGTTGAAAAATCATATCCTCGGTTCTATGAGGATTATCGTCAATTAGGAGGAATCGCCAATGTCATCGTTCTGGAGTCGTAATATTTCCCTTTCCATTTTCGGAGAGTCACATGGTCCGGCGATCGGCATCGTCATCGACAATCTGCCGCCGGGAGAATACATTGATGTGGAAAAACTGCGGCAGTTCATGGCACGCCGTGCGCCGAAAAAGGACGGCACGACCACGCCACGTGGTGAAAAAGACCTGCCCCAGATCATGTCCGGACTGCTGAACGACCGCACCACCGGCGTTCCCCTCTGTGCGTTTATCCAGAACACGGATACCCGCTCGAAGGATTACAGCAATCTGGCACGCCTGCCCCGTCCGGGACACGCCGACTATACCGGCGCAATGCGCTATCGTGGGTTCAACGATGTCCGTGGCGGCGGCCATTTTTCCGGCAGACTCACCGCTCCGCTGTGCTTTGCCGGCGCAGTCTGCGGTCAGATTCTGGAGCGCCGGGGTATTTATACCGGTGCGCACATCGCCAGCGTCCACGGCATCAGCGATGACGCTTTCAGCCGCACCAAGGTGACCAAGGAGGATATCCTGGAAGTGCGTGGAAAGGATTTCCCGGTGCGCAACGATGCACAGGGCGAAAAGATGAAAGAGGACATCCGGAATGCCAGCCAGGGCGGGGAGTCTCTGGGCGGCATCATCGAGTGCGTCACCATCAATATGCCGGCAGGCGTGGGGTCTCCCATTTTTGAGGGACTGGAAAACACCATCGCCCAGCTGATCTTCGGCATCCCGGCAGTCAAGGGACTGGAATTCGGCGCAGGCTTCCAGGTGGCAGAGATGGTCGGCAGCCAGAACAATGACCCGTTCTATATTGATGAAAACGGTCACGTCAAGACCAAGACCAACAACCACGGCGGCATTCTGGGCGGCATCTCTTCGGGAATGCCCATCACGCTGAATGTAGCATCAAGCCCACCGCCTCCATCGCAAAGCCCCAGGAGACCGTGGACTTCCGGCAAAGAAGAACGAGACGCTCCAGATTCACGGCAGACATGACCCGTGCATCGTGCCACGTGCTGTGCCGTGCGTTGAGGCGGCAGTGAACATTGCGCTGCTGTCCCATATGATGGATTATCCGAATTTTTGAGAAAAAGCTTTTTTCTGTGATTTGAGGTGACAGGTTGTGCAGGAAGAAAATATGCTGAAAATGTCCAAAATGGCGACACCGCCCATTATGGATCCCCACACGGCGAACATTTTGATTTGTTATCTGCTGTATAAGATCGACAAGCCGGTGCGTGTGAATCATTTGTATGACATTGCAGTCGGGAGTGACATTATCAATTATTTTGCCTACCAGGATTCCATCGCTTATCTGACGGAACACGACTCGGTAGAGCTGCGCCGCAAGGATGACGAGATGGAGTACTATGTGCTGACGGAAAACGGCATCCGCACGGCAAAGGAACTGCGCAACTATGTGGGAAAGGCGTACCGGGACAAGCTGGTCTCGGCGGCGTTCCACTATTTTGCACGCATCAAACGGGAGAGCGAAGTCAAGATCAATTACATTCCGCTGAAAAAGGGCTATTACGTCCACGTCCGCTGTCTGGACATCGGGGACGACCTGCTGGATATGAAACTCTACGCCCCGGATTATTCCCAGGCGAAGTATCTGGGCGAACAGATCATGCTGAACCCGGCAGGCTTTTACGGCAAGATCCTGGATGCGGCGTTTTCCAACCGGGAAGAGCCGTTTGAGCTGGAAGAGGATTGAACAGCGTTTTGCAAATAGAAAAGGCGTGGGACTGTGAAAAGTTCCACGCCTTTTTTGCAGATAGGCTGTGTCGTGTCTTCGAATTAGCCTCCTCTGAAAGAGGCGGTGGAGGAGTCATCGAAAACAAAAACAGCCTGCCTCCAGGACAAACCCCGGAGACAGGCTGCTTTTTATAAGATTGAGAGAATTACCAAATTATATCAACCGAAAGCCTTCGATCAATATGCAACGCCCTGCCACTTCATAGCGTCAGCAACCTTCAGGAAGCCTGCGATGTTTGCGCCGACAACCAGATTGCCTTCTACGTCGTACTCCTTGGAACGATCGTATGCGTTGTGGAAGATGTTGATCATGATCTGCTTCAGCTTAGCATCAACTTCTTCGAATGTCCAGGACAGACGCTCGCTGTTCTGAGACATTTCCAGACCAGAGGTAGCTACGCCGCCTGCATTTGCTGCCTTTGCCGGTCCAAACAGGATGCCTGCAGCCAGGAACTTGTCGATTGCTTCCGGAGTAGAAGGCATATTTGCACCTTCTGCTACGACCTGAACGCCGTTCTTCAGCAGGATGTCAGCAGACTCGCCGTCGATCTCGTTCTGGGTTGCGCACGGCAGAGCAACATCGCACTTGATGGTCCAGATGCCCTTGCAGCCTTCGGTATAGGTAGCGCCGTCTACACGGTTTACATATTCCTTGATGCGTCCACGTTCTACTTCCTTGATCTGCTTTACAACATCCAGCTTGATGCCGTTCGGATCGTAGATGTAGCCGTTGGAGTCAGACAGTGCAACAACCTTTGCGCCCATTTCCTGTGCCTTTTCCGTTGCATAGATTGCAACGTTGCCGGAACCGGAAATAACAACAGTCTTGCCCTTGATGGTGTCCTTCTTCATGCAGCTCATCATCTCTTCAGTGAAGTACAGCAGACCGTAACCGGTAGCCTCTGTTCTTGCCAGAGAACCGCCGTAGGACAGACCCTTACCGGTCAGAACGCCGGTGAACTCGTTGCGCAGTCTCTTGTACTGACCGAACATATAGCCGATCTCACGTGCGCCGGTACCGATGTCGCCAGCCGGAACGTCAGTGTCAGCGCCGATGTGCTTGGACAGCTCAGTCATAAAGCTCTGGCAGAAACGCATGATCTCGTTGTCAGACTTGCCTTCGGGTCGAAGTCAGAACCGCCCTTGCCGCCGCCCATCGGCAGTGTGGTCAGGCTGTTCTTGAAGATCTGCTCAAAGCCCAGGAACTTAATAACAGATGCGCATACAGACGGGTGCAGACGCAGACCACCCTTGTACGGTCCGATTGCAGAGTTGAACTGGCAGCGGAAACCACGGTTTACCTGAACCTTGCCGTTGTCGTCTACCCAGGAAACACGGAACTGGATCATGCGCTCCGGTTCTACGATGCGGTCGATTACGCCGTTTGTCTCATAAGACGGGTCCTTTTCTACGACCGGCTCCAGAGACATCAGAACTTCGCCGACTGCCTGCAGGAATTCCGGCTCGTTGCCGTTGCGCTTTACGACGCTGTCGTATACGCCCTGAAGATAAGCGTTCTTAAATGTAAATGCCATGGGAATCTCCTCCTGTTGGATAAAAATGTTGGATTAAAATGTAGCAAAACATTCTGTCAAGGATACGGGACGTTCTGTCAGAAAACCCGTATCCGCACGCTGTCCAAACTCAAAATGTATGTGATGTATGTGCATTCGCTTCAAACACCTGTACACGCACTTCGAACAACATCTATTATACACCATTCGGCTATGTTTTTCAATGCAAAATTGACGAACTTTTGCATTTTCTTGATATCGAAATCGCAGAAACCGAAAAAAAGAAAGATATCCGAATTTCAAATTTCGATTGCAAATTCTGAATCCGTTTGAAACACAGATTAAAAAGCGGCAAGAAAAAGGCTCTGTCTCACGGGAGACAGAGCTGAAAAAGAAAATTTTATCCTGTGCAGCAGAAAGCGTTCCGTTTGTAGAACAAAAAAATCAAAATATTTCTGTAGGCGCTCTTTTGCAAAAACGCACAAAACCGGATGCTGTCCCTGCCCAGAGGTGACCTATGCCGGAACATCCCTGCACCGTTCCTGCCGAACCGTCCTGCATTTGTCACAGAACCCATTATATCCAAAAAGGACGGGATTGTCAAGCAAATTTCAATTTTTCCCGAAATACCAGAAAAAATAAAGGAAGATCCTGTCACATTAGCGTGAATTTCAGCAGATCTTCCGGCTTTTCCGCCAGATCGTCTGCGCCTGCCTCTGCCAGTTCGTCCCTGCCACGAAAGCCCCAGGTGCAGCCGATGGAATGTACGCCGGCATTTTTGGCGGTGCGGATGTCCACGTTGGAATCGCCGATCATGACCGCCTGTTCCGGTGTCATGCCTGCGTTTTCCAAAATCACAGAGATGATCTCCGGCGAAGGCTTTTTGGGACGGCTGTCGCTGCTGCCCAGGATCTGATCGAACCCGTTTTCACCGAAATAATGCTTCACGATCTTTTCCACAAAGGCTGGGTCTTGTTGGATGCTACTGCGATGTGTACCCCGGCGCTGCGCAGCTGTTCCAGCACTTCGGGGATGCCGGCATAGGTGCAGTCTTGTCCAGGCAGTGGCGGCTGTAGTCCTCGTTGAATGCGGCGAAGAACCGTTCCACCTCGTCCGCCGGTGTGTCTGCCGGCAGGCAGCGCTCGCAGAGCTTGTGGACGCCGTTCCCCACAAAGCGATAGTACGCATCCAGGGGATGGTGGGCAGTCCACGCTGTTCCAGCAGGCGGTTGGCTGTGCCGCCCAGGTCGGCGATGGAATTGACCAGTGTGCCGTCCAGGTCGAAAATGGCAAGTTGATACATAAAAGGGTCACTCCTGACTTCTCCCGGAAAACGACAGCAAACGCCGCAGTTCTCCCGGCTGATAGATTCGTTTCTATTATAGTACATGACGGGTGTTTTGTCAAATGGAAAGGAGTGCATTGTCCGAAAGGGAAACCTAATATATGCCTCCTCTCATAGAGGAGGTGTCCGAAGGACGGAGGAGTCGACCCGGGCGAACATTGTTCGCCCCTACAGACAGCTTTTCAAGGCAGACTTTTTGAAAGATTGATTTTCTTTCACACTGCATCTCACTCTTGACAAATTCGTGAAAATTTGGTAAACTAATAGGAGCGTGGGCAAAAATGGCACACTGCATGGTAAATTCCCGGCGCTGTTTGCAGTGCCGAAAACGGGAAAGGGGAAATGATCTATGAGACGAAAAACAATCTGCATCCTGGCAGCCCTCGGGGCAGTGCTGGGCGGCGGCATTCTGCTGGGCAGTACCGTATCTGCATCTGCGGCAGAGCTGGAAACGCCGGATGTCCCGGTGGCAACGGCGGTGACTTCCATGACCGGCGAACCCGGCTGGCAGAACGAATACGGCGTGCGCCGGTATTTCGACGAATCCGGAAACGCTGTGACCGGGGAGCAGGAGATCGACGGCGTGTACTATCTGTTCGATTACACCGGCGTGCAGAAAACCGGCTGGCGTACCGTCAACGGCGTGCGCCGCTATTATGACCCGGAGACCGGGAGATGGTCAGCGGCTGGCTGACTTACTGCGACAACCGCTACTATGCCGACGAAGAGACCGGCAAGCAGACCGGGGAGTTCCAGAAGGACGGCAAGCGTTATCTGCTGGACGACACCTACGGTCAGCAGCAGCTGGGACTCTGCACCTTTGCGGACAAGACAACCTCTTATTATGACGAGGACGGCGAAGTGCTTTCTGGTTGGGTGACGGCGGACAGCGGAAAGGTCTATTATTTCGACAGCAATTACGCCATGCAGACCGGCTGGCAGAATATCGGCGGCGAAAAGTATTATTTTGCATCGGACGGCGTGATGCGCACCGGATTCCAGGACATTTCCGGCGCACGGTATTACTTTGACGCAGACGGTGCGATGCACTATGGCTTTCTCAATCTGAACGGCGATACCTACTACCTGAACGACCAGGGAAAGATGGTGAAAAGCTGGCAGAAACTGAACGGGCAGAACTATTATTTCAACGCCAGCGGCGTGATGCAGACCGAGTGGCAGATGATCGGCGGCAAGTTGTATTACTTCGGCTATGACGGGGCAATGCAGAAGAATAAGGAAGTGTTCTGCTACTACGACAGCGAACACTGGGGCAACTATTATCTCCAGTCGGACGGTTCGGGTATCTCGGTGGTATGCTATCGGCTGAACCAGGCGACGCTGAAACCTCACTACAGCTTTGTGGTCTATAACCGCCAAACCAAGAACCACAGCCAGTGGACAACGTACATTTCCGATAAGGACAAGCAGATCCTGCAAAACTTTATCAACAAGAACTTCAAGAAGGGCATGACACGGGAACAGCAGCTCTGGACAACGCTGAACTGGATCCACACCAACGTGGAATATGCTTACGTGCAGAACGGCGCCTGGGCGCAGATCACCAACAAGTCCTATGTGGACGCCATCTTCACCTACCGCAAGGGACAGTGCATCCAGTATAATGCGGCGATCGCATCCATGATGGCATACCTGGGCTATGATGTCAACCTTGTACAGGGCTGGGTCGGCGCGTCGGCAATCAGCACTTCTGGTGCGAGGTGCATATCAACGGCAAAACATACGTGATGGAGACCGGAAACGAGGGCAAAAACGGCAGTTGGATGCACTTCCTGGATCCATACAGTGACGCAACGGAATATGTTCAGTATTAAGCGGAGGTTTCACAGATGAAGAGAACAGGAAAACGCTGCATGGCAGCACTGACCGCAGCCGTTATGGCTGCACTGGCACTTCCGGCAGGGAGCGCATTCGCAGACGACAGCTATCTCATTTCGCCCAGCGGCTATTTGCAGGATCGTACCGGCACGCTCACCATGACAGTTTCCGGCGAGCGTGAGGTGCAGGTGAAAATTGAAAAGGATACGCCGGACGGTATTATTCTGTACTACGACACCACGCTGTACGATGACGGAACGTATGAGTTCCTGCTGGACAGCTGCGAATACAACATCGGCACCGGCGAGTATGATTCTTCCTTTACAGTCACGGTACAGGACAAGTCGGACAGCCTGGCGTGCTATACCCAGAAAAATATGGTGGTCGTAGACCCGGGCTTTACCACCGATGCGTCATCCAGTGCGTATCTGTGGAACGTCACCCTGGAAGAGGGCGAGACCGGACAGGCGAGCGCCGATGTGACAGACGCAGCGCTCCGGGAGGACGGTGTCTGGTATGGTGAATCCAGCGTGAATCTCCAGTATGTGCCGTATGTACTGGGCGATGTGAACAGCGACGGCAGCGTAGACACCAGCGACATCTTTGAATCCATGTACTACGTGGCAAGAAAGGCAGTGGCTATACCGATGTCCGCTTTACCGGAGACGCATCCTCTGCGGCGGAGAAATACGCATTTGCCGCCGCAGACGTGGACGAGAGCGGCGTGATCGACAGCACGGATATCTATTACATGATGTACTACATCGCTCTGAACGGCGCCGGCATCCACCAGGGCTGGGATGAGATTCTGGCGAAGTAAAGCAAATCAATAAAGGATAGAAGTTGGGCGTATCGTTTTAGATATGATCCCCCTGTCAGCTTACGCTGACATCCCAGCACAAGGCACACCCTACGGGCGCCTTTTAAGGGGGACATAATAAGCCTCCCTTGAAAAGGGAGGTGGATGCTCCGTAAGGAGCAGACGGAGGGATTATTTTCTGTCAGCTTATGATGATGCCCACGATTCAAAGCAAACTTCCCTAAAAATCGACCTGCATGGCAGCAGCACCGCATTTCTTGACAAAAATTACCCTTTCATGCTATAATACAGGCAGCATGGCGGAGCGGATTCCGCTTTGCTGCTTGTTTTTTATGTTGCCGCAGAAACGGGTTCTGACGGCAGACACAGAAAGGAAACTGTTATGAAAAATGCAAAAATGCGAACCGGTATCATTTTGGGTGTGATCGTTCTCCTGGTGCTGATCGTGGGCGCCGGTGCAGTCACCGTTGTCCCGGCAGGACACACCGGCGTGGTCGTCACTATGGGAAAGGTCTCCGACCGTGTGCTGGATGAGGGAATGCACTTCAAGCTGCCCTTTGTACAGCAGGTGGTCATGATGAACAACAAGATCCAGAAAACGGAGATCGACTCCAACGGCGTGTCCAAGGATCTGCAAACCGTCTCCAGCGGCGTTGCCATCAACTACCACATCAACAAGGACGATTCCGCTGTGATCTACCGCACCATCGGCGAGGGCTACGCAGACACTGTTTTGCAGCCGGCGATCCAGGAATCCATGAAAGCCATCACGGCGCAGTATACCGCCGAGGAACTGATTACCAAGCGCTCTGCCGTGGGCGAGGAGATCGGCGCAACACTGGCGGAAAAGGTGCAGGAATACGGCATTTTGATTGATAAGTTCAACATCATCAATTTTGACTTCTCTGCGGAGTTCAACGACGCCATCGAGCAGAAACAGGTGGCAGAGCAGAACAAGCTCCGTGCCGAGACCGAAAAGGAACAGAAGATCATTGAGGCACAGGCGGATGCGGAGCAAAAGGTCATCAGCCGCCAAGGCAGAGGCGGACGCCAATCCGGCAGAAAGCCGAGGCAGAGGCAGACGCCAACGAGAAGATCAACGCATCGCTGAATGAGAACGTGCTGAAATACCAGCAGATCGAAAAGTGGAACGGGGAATACCCCAACGTGGTATCTTCGGACTCTTCCATCCTGGTGGGTGTGTCGTCCGGCGATGACACAGCGGCTGCGGCAGATGCTGCGAATTCCGCAAACTAAAACAGCGTACCACAATTGCAGTCAACCAGAAACCGTGCGGCAGCTATCCCTGCCGCCGTTTCGTTTTCAGAAGAGGAGAACCGCCATGAGAAAACCGCTGACTTCCGGACAAAAGGGCGCACAGGGCGAAAAGCAGGTTGCCCGGCATCTGCGCTGGCTCAGCAAAAAGCAGTACATCGTGCTGTCCGATCTGATGCTATTGCAGGGCAGGCGGCTCACCCAGATCGACCACGTGGTGGTGTCGGTCTATGGCATATTCGTCATCGAGACCAAAAACTATCACGGCACCATCACCGGGACGGAACGCAAGGAGTTCTGGACGCAGGAGCGGCACGGAAAGCGGTATAATTTCCGCAGCCCGTTCCGGCAGAACTATGCCCACATCCGGGCGCTGATGCAGCTGCTGGGTCTGGACGAGGACTGCTTTTTCTCCATTGCGGCGTTTGCAGATGATGCGGTGCTGGCGGTGGAGCAGGAGGAGGACAGCGTGGAACAGCTGGTGCATTTCCGGGAAGTCCGGCGCACCATTCGCCGTCAGCGGCAGATGCTGCTGGCATGGGACGATGTGCGCTATTATGCCGGGACGATTCTCTGCGCCAATCTGGACACGCCCCAGGCGAGACAGACGCACCTGGAACAGATCGACAACGAGATCGCCTACCGGAACTTTGCCCTGCGGAACGGCTTGTGTCCACGCTGCGGCGGAAAGCTGGTGCTGCGCCACGGCACATACGGCGATTTCTACGGGTGCAGCAATTATCCGGCGTGCCGCTACACCCTGGAAAACGAGGCATAAGACAGCATCGCATTCCGCAAAAATGGGAATGCACACGTCCAACTTTTTACATTCATTTGAATTGCGTACAGAAGAAAACAAAGTAGTTCTTTTCTTCGAAATGAAATATGAAAAAACTCTTGCTTTTTCAAGTCGAATGTGCTATACTACAAAAGTACACAAATCGTATCTTATATATGCTATCAAACGTGTCCGGCATTCCGGCGTATGCAGGCGGAAGGTCGGCGCAGCGTTTTTTTACTAAGGAGACACCGCATAAAGGCTTTGCACAGGATATGCCTGCAGTGTTTCCATGGATGCCGTCCGGTCTGTGGGCAGACAGGGACGGCGGCAATGTTCGCAGAGGAGAAGAATCATGACGAAACAAAAACGGCTCCAGATCGGTCTGATGATACACCATCTGGAAAATGAATATGCAAGCGAGATACTGAAAGGTGCGATCGCTGCTGCGGAAGAACTGGACATCAATCTGATCCTGCTGCCCGGCAGGGGAATCAATGCCGTAGAAGATGATGAGAAGTATTCGATCTATGATTATCAGTACAATGTGATCTACAACTATGTTTCCACCGCCAACTTGGACGGACTGCTGGTCTCTGTGGGAACGGTCGGCTCGTATATCAGCCGGGACGAAATGCGCAAGTTCCTGCATTCCTACGATCCGCTGCCGCTGTTGACCATGGAAGTGGAATTTCCCGGCTATCCCTGCATCCGGTTCAACACGGACGGGATGAAGCTGGCGGTAGAGCATCTGATCCAGCGCCACGGCTGCCGGAAGATCGGCTACGTCTCCGGCCCGATGGGAAACCAGGACGCCATGGACCGGCTGCACTGCTACCGCACGGCGCTGGAGGCGAACCACATTCCCTACGACTGCACCAAGGTGGTCTACGGCAACTTCTCCGAATCCTCGGAAGAGGTGGTTCGGGAACTGCTGGATATGCACCCCGACCTGGAGGCAATCTGCTTTGCCAACGATAAAATGTGCATCGGCGGCTATAACGTGTTCCAGGAGCGTGGAATGCGTGTGGGCAAGGATATCCTGGTCACCGGATTTGACGATTCTGAGGTGGCGACCAGTCTGAAACCCATGCTGACCACCGTCCGCACCAACATCAGCAGTATGGGCTATCAGTCCGTGCGGGAAATGGTGCGGCTGCTCCAGACCGGTCATGCGGAAAGCAAGACCCTGGATGCCCGTCTGATCGTCCGGGAGTCCTGCGATCTGACCACGGAACAGATTCAGGAGATGGCGGAAAACTGCGCCGCAGAAGAGATCGTCAACATGATCTTCAACAAGTACATCGGTGACCTGGAAACCGTTGCAAAGACCAAGTTTATTGAAGATGTCTGGACGCTGGTACGGGAAGAGTTCCAGACGATATGCAGCCGGCAGATCTTGGATATACCGTGGTTCCGTCAGCAGCTGGCACAGCTGTTCGACCGAACAGATGTGATCCCGGTGCAGGTGCCGCTGCTGAAAAAGATCGTGACCTATGCCAGAGACCTGGCGACACAGATCTGTCAGCATGACAAAGAAAACCGGCTTGCGGTGGAACAGCTCCACGAAATGTTCCTGGATCATCTGCTGGACTACAGTATGCAGCAGCAGTATCTGCTCCGCACCAATCTGACCTACAGCAATTTCCTTATCAGCAATATCAACAAGGATATGATGATAAACAGCAACGACGAGGAAAAAAGCTTTTTCTCCATCGTCAAGAATCTGTATCGGGTCAACTTTAAGAGCAGTTATATCTACGTGTTCAACCAGCCGGTGGTACACTATCAGTATGAAGAGTGGATCATGCCGGAGAATCTCTATCTGAAGTCCTATCACATCGGACAGAAGCTCAAGCGTGTCGAGCCGCCGGAACAGCAGATCTCCGTATACCACTGCATCGCCAACCGCTATATGCCCAGAGACAGACGGTATACCTTTGTGATGGTGCCGCTTTTCTCCAATGAGGAGCAGTACGGTCTGTTTATCTGCGAGCTGGATTATAACCACTTCTCCCAGATCTATTCCGTAGCGCCCCAGATCTGCTCCGCCATCAAAATGACCCGTCTGGTCAAGGAGCTGGAGGGCAATCTGGAAGAGGCACGGTTCGACAACCGCCGGCTGAAACTGATCTCCGACTCCGACGAACTGACCGGCGTATACAACCGCCGTGGATTCTACCGGATGTCCAATATGCTGCTGGAGAGTCCGGAATCTGCCGGAAAATCCTGTGTGCTGATTCTGGCTGACCTGGATAATCTGAAGATCATCAACGACACCTTCGGACATGACGGCGGCGACCACGCACTGAAAACCTGTGTGCAGTATCTGACTTCCGCTGTGCCGTTGCTGGATGCCATCGGCAGAGTGGGCGGCGATGAGTTTGCCGGATTCGCCGTGGTAGAGGATGCCGAACAGGCAGGGCAGCAGATTTACGACAGCATCAAAAAGGCTGCCAAGGTGTACAACGAGACCAGCGATATTCCCTATAACATCACGCTGAGCGTGGGCGTTTATACCATGCCCTGCAAGGTTGGGGAACAGATCCAGAACTACGTGAAGTTCGCCGATCAGAAATTGTACCAGGACAAGAAAAACAAAAACCGTGTTGTCATCAAGCCGGAACAGAACTGATTTTAATGAAAAAAGCCATACCGCAGGGTCGTTCCTGTGGTATGCTTTTGTGTGGTATTGCCTTTGTGGTCAGATGCAGTAATCGTCGCCGCTGCCCGGACCGCTGTCCAAGATATCCTGTAAGGTGATGCTGTCCAGATAGCGGTTTATCACGTGATACAGCCCTTCCCAGACGGAGATGGTGAGACACTGCTCTGCCCGTGGACAGTCCACCTCGCCGGACTGTAAGCACGCCACCGGCGCAAGGTCGCCCTCGGTGATGCGGAGAATTTCGCCTACGGTATAATCGCCGGGGTCTTTCGCCAGCCGGTAACCGCCCTGATAGCCCCGGTTGGTGCGGAGCAGGTTGGATTTGTTCAGTAACGGGACGATCTGCTCCAGATATTTTTTGGAGACCTCCTGCCGCTGGGCGATGTCCTTGAGGGAAACATAGCCGTCACCCTGGTTCTGCGCCAGATCCAGCAGCATTCGGAGCGCATAACGCCCTTTGGTCGAGATTTTCATATAAGCTCCTTTCCGGACAGGAAATTTCCTGTTTTGCGTATGCTGATTATCCTATTATACCATAGGTTTTATAGGTTTTCAAGTGGAAATTGTTACGGCGTTATGCAAATCAGTCTTTAAGAAGATTTTTCTAAAAGGCACCTATAACTGGGATATTAGTGGCATGAGAATGATCCCTCCGGCACTTCGTGCCACCTTCCTTTTCAAGGGAGGCTTATTTTTTACCATGTCCCCCTTGAAAGCGCCCGTAGGGTGTGCCTTGTGCTGGGATGTCCCGAAGGACAGGGGGATTATAACTCAAATGACAATATTGAATCCAAAATACATTCTTAAAAATTGATTTGCACGGCAGCACCGCACCAAAACAGCCTTATTCCTTTTCAGCGCCGGTGATTCTGCCGCCGCCGACTACCACATCGCCGTCATAGAGAACGACTGCCTGCCCGCAGGTGATGGCACGCTGGGTTCGTCGAATTCCACGTGGAGCGTGCCGTCCGGTGTCATCCATGCGGTGGCAGGCTGTGCCGGGTGGCGGTAGCGTATCTTCGCCTGGACACGAACCGGCTCTTCCAGGCTGTCGCAGGAGATGAGGTTGACATCCGATGCGGTAAGCTTTCGGGAAAACAGGTTCTCGCTGTAGCCCAGGGTGACGGTGTTGTCTGCCGGACAGATGTCACAGACGTACAGCGGATGGGGCGCAGAGATGCCCAGACCCTTTCGCTGCCCGATGGTGTAGTGAATCACGCCACGGTGTGTGCCGATCCGTTTGCCTCCGGGTCGAGAAAGTCGCCGGTCTCCGGAACTTTTCCCGTGTACCGCTCAATGAATCCGGCATAGTCCCCGTCCGGCACAAAGCAGATGTCCTGGCTGTCCGGCTTGTCCGCATTGAGAAAGCCGTGTTCCTCGGCGATCTCACGCACCGGTGCTTGGAAAGTTCGCCCACCGGGAACTGGGTGTGCGCCAGCTGTTCCTGGGTCAGATTGTACAGCACATAGCTCTGATCCTTGCTGCCGTCCAGCCCCTTTTTCAGCAGATAGCGCCCGGAAGTTTCGTCGTATGCCACCCGGGCATAGTGTCCGGTGACAATGGTGTCCATCTGCATTTCCTGCATCCGGAGATAGAGCTTTTCAAATTTCAGATAGCGGTTGCAGTCGATGCAGGGGTTGGGCGTCCAGCCGTTTTCATAGGCGTGGACAAACCGGTCCATGACCTCTTTTTCGAAGTTTGCCGTAAAGTTGAAAACATAGTAGGGCATATGCAGACGATACGCCACGCTCCGTGCGTCCTCCACATCGTCCAGGGAGCAGCAGGTCTTTTCCCGCTTGACCCCTGCCTGTTCGTTCTCGAACAGTTTCATGGTCGCACCGACGCATTCATAGCCTTTTTGCTGCATCAAAAGCGCCGCAACGGAACTGTCTACGCCGCCGCTCATGGCAATCAGAGCCTTTTTCATACAATCACCTTTTTCCTGGAGTTAGAACTTGTCTTCACAAGCATATACACGTGTCTTTTCGGCAAATTTGCTGCATACTGCGGAAAATACTTGCCGGGCGCAGCCCGCCTGCGTATTTTTTTCTTGTCTGCAACAAAATTATGCTCGAAAATCCGCATATATTTCTTGTGAAGACAAGTTCTTATTATATATCAGTATAAACGAGAATCGTGGAAAAGTCAAGGAAATGTGGAAAATCATCCGGCGGCAGCATTTGACATTTTCCGGAAAAGTGCTATACTGGAAACAATGCGGAAAATCACGGGAACAAAGGAGAATGTATCAATGAAACGCTTTTTGCAATGGTGGAAAGGACAGCCTGTGCTGGGGATCTCACTTCTGGCGGCGCTGGTGTCCATGTGTTTTGTGCCGCCGGATGCCGGCTATTTGTCCTACTGCAACCGGGCTGTACTGATCCAGCTGTTTTGTCTCATGCTCACAGTGGCAGGACTGCGCAGCATCGGCGTGTTTGAACAGGTGACGCAAAACTTGTTGAAACGTGCCGGGACGGTGCGGTGTGTGGGACTGTTTCTCGTCCAGCTGTGCTTTTTCAGCGCCATGCTGGTGACCAATGATGTGGCACTGCTCACTTTTGTGCCGCTGACGCTGCTGCTGTTCCGGGACATCGGGGACGAGAAAAGCCGCATCCGGGTCATTGTCCTGGAGACGGCTGCTGCGAATCTGGGCAGTATGATGACGCCGGTGGGCAATCCCCAGAACCTGTACCTCTATGCGGCGTACCAGCTGCACACCGGCGACTTTTTCCGTACCATGCTCCCTGCCGGCGTGCTGAGCTGCTGGTGCTTCTGGGATTGTCGTTCCTGCTGCCGAAAAAACCTGTGCCGGAAAACCGGCGGAAACGGTCTCGCCTGCCATCCCGAAAAAGCCGGCGGCGGTGTATCTGCTGCTGTTCCTGGTGTGTCTGCTTACCGTGTTCCGGGTGATCCCGGACTGGCTCTGCCTTGTGCTGACTGCCGTGCTGGTGTTTTTCTGTGACAAAAGGCTTTTCGCCCAGGCGGACTACTGCCTGCTGGGGACGTTCGTCTGCTTTTTCGTGTTTGTGGGCAATATCGCACGGGTCGATGCCGTCCGGGCGTTCTTTGCCGGCGTGATGCAGGGCAGGGAGCTGTGGGTCTCGGCGGCGCTTTCACAGTGCATCAGCAATGTGCCGGCGGCTGTGATGCTGTCCGGCTTTACGGAAAATGCAAAGGCGCTGCTGCTGGGCGTGAACCTGGGCGGTCTGGGAACGCCTATCGCCTCTCTGGCGAGTCTGATCTCCTATCAGTTTTACAGCAAGGCGGCGCATTCCCGTCCGGGAAAATACCTGGGCATTTTCTCTGCCGTGAACTTCGGGATGCTGGCGGTTTTGCTGGCAGTGGGCTGGCTACAGCTGCGGTTCTTCTAGGCAAATTTCCGCATACGCCAGACACCGGGCATCTGGCTGATGCCCCAGCTCCGTGGTCACGGCAAGGGGCAGTGCGGGGTCGGCGATGATGTCCTGCACTATCCGGTACAGTTCCGGCAGCTGCTGCTTTTTCGCCAGCTCCGAAAAATTTCCCAGCAGTACGCCGCTGCACCGGGAGAACATTCCCATTTGCCGGTACTGGTGCAGCATGGTCTCCATCCGGGCAAGACTGCCGGAATAGCTCTCCAGGAACAGCACCCGTCCCGTCGGGTCCGGCTGCCACGGCGTTCCGGCAAGTTTCAGCGTGCAGCGGATGTTGCCGCCGCAGACTTTTCCGGAGAGCTGGCTGCCCTGTAAAAAGGTACAGCGAAAGCGAAACAGGTCATCGTCCTGCCGCTGTATCCAGCGTGTGAACCGTTTTGCGGCGGCAGGGCAGCTTGCCAGAAAGCGTGGCTGGCAGTAGAACACCGGCACGTGACCGAAATCCTGCAGGGGATTGAGCAGAGCCGAAACGTCGCTGTATCCGAAAAAGGGCTTGGGATTGTGGGAGATCTTCCGGAGATCCAGATGGGGCAGAACTACATTTGCCCCGTCGCCGCCGGTCAGATCAAAGACTGCATCCACCTCCGCGACGCAAACGCCACCTGGATGTCTGCGGCACGTTGCTCTGCCGGCTGGGGTGTGCCGGCGGCAGTCTGGTACAAGGACGGGAAAACCACCGTGCGCAGTCCCAGCGATTCCAGAAAAGCGCAGAGCCGTGGAACGGCGTCACTGCCCCGGGGCAGCCCGTCGGAACTGCCAACCAGTGCGATGGTGCTGTTTGGTGAAAACTGTAACATAAAAAAGACCTCCGTTCTTGCCGATCGGTGTGTGTGCGGCGCCGCCTTTAGTATAGCACGTCATTCTGTCACCGTCAAAGCCGAATTTGTACCTACAAATTAACAAAAAAAACAGGAGATGTGATTTTTCTTTTCTTTATTCTGAAAACCGTTCGGCGCATGGGAGCAAATCGGCAAAAAATAAGGTTTTGCAAAAAAAATCTTGGGAAATTGCAAGAAACCTATTGACATCATAGTTGAGATGTGATATTATTAAGACAGATCAAAACACAGTCCTCTGACGGCAAAAAAAGCGGTGTGCAAACAGCGTGGAAATTGCCTGCCCAAAAGATTGTGCTTTGGAAAAATCCAAATCAAATTTCGCCGGTTTACCCGGCAAAGGGGAGATCTTAAAATGGCAGAGACAATGGCAAAGGCATGGGAAGGTTTCGTCGGCGGCGCATGGGAAAAGACCATCGACGTCCGTGACTTCATCCAGAAGAACTACACTCCGTATGAGGGTGACGAAAGCTTTCTGGCCGGCCCGACTGATTCCACCAAGAAACTGTGGAGCGAAGTAATGGACCTGTTCCAGAAGGAACGTGAAAACGGCGGCGTTCTGGACATGGACACCAAGCTGGTTTCTACAGTAGATTCTCACGATGCAGGTTACATCGATAAGGATCTGGAGACCATCGTTGGTCTGCAGACTGACAAGCCGCTGAAGCGCTCCCTGCAGCCGTTCGGCGGTATCCGTATGGCTGAAGAAGCTTGCAAGGCTTACGGCTATGAAGTAGACCCGGAGATCAGCTATATCTTCACACACTACAGAAAGACACATAACGAAGGCGTATTCGATGTTTACACACCGGAAATGCGTGCTGCTCGTCACAATGCGATCATCACCGGTCTGCCGGATGCTTATGGCCGTGGCCGTATCATCGGTGACTACCGTCGTGTTGCTCTGTACGGTGTAGACCGTCTGATCGAGGACAAGAACTATCAGAAGGCTATCACTTCCGGCACCATGACCGAAGAGAAGATCCGTCTGCGTGAAGAACTGGCAGAACAGATCAAGGCTCTGAAGGCTCTGAAGAACATGGCAAAGAAGTATGGCTATGACATCTCTGTTCCGGCTACCACCGCTAAGGAAGCAATCCAGTGGACTTACTTCGCATACCTGGGTTCTGTTAAGGACCAGAACGGCGCAGCAATGAGCCTGGGCCGTACTTCCACATTCCTGGACATCTACATTCAGCGTGACCTGGACAACGGTACTCTGACCGAGGAACAGGCACAGGAATACATCGACCACTTCATCATGAAGCTGCGTATGGTCAAGTTCGCAAGAACTCCGGAATACAACGCACTGTTCTCCGGCGACCCGCAGTGGGTTACTGAGTCTATCGGCGGTATGGGCATCGACGGCAGAACTTTGGTTACCAAGAACAGCTTCCGTTACCTGCACACCCTGGAAAACCTGGGTACTGCTCCGGAGCCGAACCTGACTGTTCTGTGGTCCAAGAGACTGCCGAAGGCATTCAAGCACTACTGTGCAAAGCTGTCCATCAACACCTCTTCCTTCCAGTATGAGAACGACGATCTGATGCGTGTGACACACGGTGATGACTATGCCATGCTTGCTGCGTATCCTCCATGCGTGTTGGTAAGGAAATGCAGTTCTTCGGCGCTCGTGCAAACCTGGCAAAGTGCCTGCTGTACGCAATCAACGGCGGTGTGGATGAAAGACTGGACGCTAAGACCGGTAAGCACAACCAGGTTGGTCCGAAGTATCGTCCGGTAGAAGGCGATTATCTGGATTATGATGACGTTATGGCAAAGTACACAGACATGATGGCATGGCTGGCTAAGCTGTACGTAGATACTCTGAACTGCATCCACTATATGCACGACAAGTACTGCTATGAGGCAATCCAGATGGCTCTGCACGACAGAGACGTAAAGCGTTATTTCGCAACTGGTATCGCTGGTATGTCCGTTGTAGCTGACTCCCTGTCTGCAATCAAGTATGCAAAGGTTAAGTGCATCCGTGACGAATTCGGCGTAGTAACTGACTTCGAAGTAGAAGGCGACTTCCCGAAGTACGGCAACAACGACGACCGTGTAGACAGCATTGCAGTTGAGATCCTGGACAAGTTCATGGATATGATCCGCAGCAACTACTGCTACAGAGGCGGCGTTCCGACCACTTCTATCCTGACCATCACTTCCAACGTTGTATACGGTAAGAAGACCGGTAACACTCCGGATGGCCGTAAGAAGGGTCAGCCGCTGGCTCCTGGTGCAAACCCGATGCACGGCCGTGACACCCACGGTGCAGCAGCATCTATGGCATCTGTTGCTAAGCTGCCGTGGAAGAATGCACAGGATGGTATCTCCAATACCTTCACCATCATCCCGGATGCTCTGGGTAAGGATTCTGCTGTATTCGCAGGCGACATCGACGTTGCTTCCATCCGTGAGGAAATGGAAAAGCAGTAAGTCTGAAAAGGACTATTTGAAAGGAGGCGCAGGGTCATGGCGGAACATGAAGTCAAAGAACAGGACAAGTCGGATGAACTGGTGGACATGATCGAAAAGCTCATGGAAGACGGCAGCGGCCATCTCACCATCTCTGAGGACGACCTCATGGGCGAGGGCTTGAATGTAAAGACCTATCGCAGCATGGATTGCTCGAAAGGAACATGGCTTGCTGTCAGCCGACTGAGTTTATAGAGGACGAATGAGTCTCATCCGTCCCCGGTATTTATCCCAATTCGTAAATTCTCAAGGAGGAATTTATCATGGCAAACGAAAAACAAATTGAAAATCTGGTAGGTCTGCTGGACGGCTATGCAGAAAAAGGCGGACATCATCTGAACGTTAACGTTCTGAACCGTGAGACTCTGCTGGACGCACAGGCTCATCCGGAAAAGTATCCGCAGCTGACCATCCGTGTCAGCGGCTATGCAGTTAACTTCATCAAGCTGACCAAGGAACAGCAGGATGACGTTATCACCAGAACTTTCCACGCTGCTCTGTAAGCAGAAACGTGCTGGAATCGTAAAATAAACATAGCATAATGTTAGCAGTGGGCGTGCAGTTTCTGTGCGCCCATTGTTGTATCCGAACGCTTTCGTTTGCACTGCGTTCAAGAAAGGAGAACAACATGGAAGGACACATTCATTCCACAGAAAGTTTCGGCACAGTCGATGGCCCCGGAATCCGGTTCGTCATCTTTTTCCAGGGCTGTCCCATGCGCTGTCTCTACTGCCACAATCCGGACACCTGGACGATCGACAATCAGAACCAGGAGAATCTCCGGACGGTGGAATCTCTGCTGAAAGAGTACGACGGCATTAAGGAATTTCTCCACGACGGCGGCATTACCGCAACCGGCGGCGAACCTCTGGTGCAGATGGAGTTCTTAACGGAACTGTTTGAGGCGGCAAAGAAAAAGGGTATCAATACCTGTCTGGACACCTCCGGCATTCTGTTCCGTCAGGAACGCCGCCCGGAATTCGACCGGCTCATGGCAGTGACGGATCTGGTCATGCTGGACATCAAGCACATTGACGATGCAGAACACCAGAAACTCACCAAGCAGAGCAACAGGCACATCCTGGAATTCGCCGAGTACCTCAAGGAAAAGGGCGTTCCGGTCTGGATCCGCCACGTGGTCGTGCCGGGCATCACACTGAACGACGACTATCTGCGGCAGCTGGGTCACTTTATCGGCGGTCTGGATAATCTGAAGGCGCTGGACGTGCTGCCTTATCACACCATGGGTGAGGTCAAGTATGAAAACCTGGGGATCGACTATCCGCTGAAAGGCGTTCCGGCGGCGACAAAGGAACAGGCAATCCATGCAAAACAGGTCATCTTCGAGGGCATCAAGGAACGCATCCGGGAGGACATCCAAAAGCACTGACCATTGTTTCACAAAAATCGCTTAAATTTTACAAAAACCGCCTTGCCAAGGGCGGTTTTTTCTGTTATAATAAAAAGTGCGGCAAATTGAAAAATGCCGGAATATCATAAAACTAGGAGGTGCGGCATGAACGCTGACCCTTATCCCTTGCCATGCCCGAAAAAAGCTTATGGCAAACGGATGAACACATGGAATACAGGCAAGGACAGCGGATGCCGTTAACCCGGTCGGGCTGCCTTGCGGAAAGGTGGTATCCGATTTGGTCTCTTATTACAAAACAGTGGCAAACCGGCTCATTGAGGTGGATTCTCTGATGCCGGGCTGCTGGATCTCCGTGGTTGACCCCACGGCACAGGAACGAAAAATGCTGATCGATGATTACGGGCTGGACAGCGACTTTCTGAAATCCTCACTCGATGAAGAAGAGTCGTCCCGTGTGGAACAGGAGGAAAACCAGACCCTTATCATTGTAGATACGGCGGTGTCTGAGGTGCAGAAAGACGATACCTTGATCTTCTACACCATGCCGCTGGGTATTATTATTACCGACCACTACGTCTTTACCATTTCCCTGCGAGAAAACAAGGTCATTGACGATGTGGTCAGCGGACGGGTGCGGAATATCCAGACCCAGTTCCGGACACAGTTTGTGCTGCGGCTGATGATGAACATTACCGCATCGTTCCTGGTCTATCTGAAACAGATCGACAAGACTTCCAGCGCCATGCAGCGGAAACTGCACGGTGCAATGAAAAACCACGAACTGATTCAGATGCTGGAGTTGGAAAAGTCTCTGATCTACTTCTCCACATCTCTGAAATCCAACGATGTGACCATGAACAAGATTCTGCGTGGCAGAGTGGTGAAACTCTACGAAGAGGACCAGGATCTGCTGGAAGATGTGCTGATCGAGCTGAAACAGGCGCAGGAGATGGCGAGCATCTATTCGGGCATTTTGTCCGGCGTTGTGGAGGCGTTCGGTTCGGTCATTTCCAACAATCTGAATATTGTTATGTGGCGTCTGACCATTGTGACCATTATCCTGGCGATTCCGACGATGGTGTACAGCTTTTACGGCATGAACACCCTGGATCTGCCCTTTGCAGAACATACATGGTTTCCCTCTGTGCTGTCGCTGGTACTGACCGCACTGGTGGCGTTTATCTTGCTGAAATATAAGAAAAATAAAGCAACACCGCATAAAGCTTTGTGCGGTGTTGCCTAAAGACAGGCAGCCGGAAACGGATTCTGGCTGCCTGCTTTGCTTGAGAGAATGGATTACTTTTCTTCCGGATGTTCAGTCTCCGGCGGTGTGACTTCCAGCCGGATGGAGCAGATGGTCTGGTTGTCCACTTCCAGTACGGTGAAATGGAACGTGCCGTCCGAGACGGTCTCGCCTGCGGCAGGGATGTGTCCCAGGAGTTCCATGACCCAGCCGCCGATGGTAGTGCATTCCGTCTCCGGCACTTTCGCCCGGGGCATCTTCCTTGTCCAGTGCGGAACACAGGTCGCTGACGCTGAACGAACCGACCACCGTGTAGGTGTGGGGTGCTGTTTTCTGGAATTCATGCACTACCTCGTCGCTCTCGTCGTAGATCTCGCCCACCAGCTGTTCGATGATGTCTTCCAGGGTGACCATGCCCTTTGTGCCGCCGTACTGGTCTACCACAATGGCAAGGTGTGTCTTGGCGTGCTGCATATCCCGGAGAATGTCGCTGATGCGCTTGGTGTCCGGCACGTAGATCACATTCTGGGTGATCTCTGCCAGCGTCTGAAACTCGCCGCACAGGAGCCGGAAAAAGTCCTTGTTGGTAATCATGCCAATGATGTTGTCCATGTCCTTTTCGTATACCGGAAATCGGGAAAAGTGATTGTTCAGAAACATCTGCTTTGTCTCTTCGATGGTGGCATCCGACGACAGGGCGACCATCCGGACACGTGGAATCAGTATCTCGCTGACAGAGGTCTCATCGAATTGCAGAGCGGAGATCACCAGATCGCTTTCCTGTTCTTCCAGAACGCCCTCTTCCTCGATCTCGTCAATGATGTATTTCAGCTCGTCCTCCGTGACGCTGGGCGCATCCTCCTTGGCAGTGAATGCCCGGGAAAGTACGCCGAACAGCAGTACGAAAGGCGTCATCAGCAGAGTAAACTTGGATAGGATGCCACCCAGCGCCAGCGCCAGCTTGTCCGCATGGGACTTGGCGTAGGACTTCGGCAGCACTTCACCAAAGGTCAGCACCAGAACGGTCATGACGATGGTGGAAATGGCTGCGCCGGCAGAGCCGAAGTGGGCGGTGAAGAAGATCGTTGCCAGCGAGGATGCGCCGATGTTTACCACGTTGTTGCCCACCAGAATGGCGGTCAGCGCCTGTTCATAGCGGTTGGCGATATCCAGTGCCTTTTCGGCACGTTTGTCCCCGGAATCCGCCATGTGCTTTAGCCGTATCTTGTTGACACAGGCGAAAGCTGTTTCCGTGCTGGAAAACAATGCAGAAAAGGCGACGAGAATCAGTATCGGTATGACGTAAACCAAAATAATAGTTCCTCCCAATGGAATCGAAATTTTAGGGCGACACCGCACAAAGCCGTCAGTCAGGCTTTATGCAGCGGTTCCTTTCTACTGCGGTGCAGTACTATCTTATCCATCATACCATAAAATACAGAAAGAATCAAGAGGAACTGTCGAAATGAATCAAAAAAGAGGTTATTTTTATGTTAAAAGCAATTCACTGGATCATTGACCATATGCCGAAACCCATTCAAAAATTGTGGTATTCCCACGAATCCGTGTGGATGTACATTCTGGTGGGCGGACTGACCACCATTGTTTCTCTGATCTTTCAGATGCTGCCCACGGCGCTGTTTACCCGGATGCACATGGCAAACTGGCTGAACACCGGGCTTTCCACCACCATTTCGTGGATCTTCGCCGTGACCTTTGCCTTTTTCACCAACAAGAAGTATGTGTTCCAGAGCGTGACCGATACCCGTGCGGCGTTCTGGCGGGAACTGTATATGTTCTACGGCGCCCGTGCGGTGACCTATTTCCTGGAGCTTGCCATTATGGAAGGCGGCAACCACTTCTTCGCCACCGTCAACGGCGAGATCGTCACATGGCGCTCTCTGGTGGTAAAGGTCGTGGCACAGGTGGTGATCCTGGTGCTGAACTACATTTTCAGCAAACTGGTCATTTTCAAGAAAAAGGAAAAGACGGAATAACGATGTCTTTTTTGTATAATCCCCGGCGTCTCTGCGCATACTGTCCTTGTGACAGATATGATTGGCAGCACTGCACAGGCTCTGTGTGATGCTGTCATGCAAAGGAGGCGCTTTTTTCATGAGTGTGGTTCTGATCCGTTCGCTGATCCTCTACATTGTGGTGATCTTCGGCGTGCGCCTGATGGGCAAGCGTCAGCTGGGGGAACTGCAGCCCTCAGAGTTGGTCATCACCATTCTGATCTCCAACATCGCCACCCTGCCCCTGGAGGATACCAGCATTCCGCTGATTCTGGCATCCTGCCCATTCTCACCCTGGTGTGCTTTGAGGTGGTGATCTCCTGGGTGACGCTGAAATCCTGCGGATGCGGCGCATCATCTCCGGGCGCCGAAGATCATCGTCCGAAACGGTCAGATCGAACAGGCGACCATGCGTGACCTGCGGCTGTCGGTGGATGATCTGATGACGGCGCTTCGCCAGCAGCAGGTGTTCGACATCAGCCAGGTGCAGTTCGCCGTGATGGAAACCACGGGAACAGTCTCCGTCTACCTCAAGGCGGCGTGTCAGCCGCTGACGCCGGAGGACGTTGCACTGAAAAAAGCAGCCCAGGATCCTCCGGTGGCTGTGATACAGGACGGCTGTGTCATGAACAAATCCCTGGCGATGCTGGGGAAAAACCAGGCGTGGCTGGAACAAAAGCTGGCGGAGCATCGGCTCAGAGAAAGCGAGGTGTTCCTCATGCTCAGTGATGCCGACGGAAAATGTACCGTGATACCGAAGAAACAGGGGGATGCCGCATGAATCGTGTCAGACTTGGCATAGCAGTGCTGCTGGCGCTGGTACTGCTCAGCAGTGCATCGGCGTGGCTGGTACGCTCGGAGACCAGCCGCCTGCTGAACGACCTGGACCAGCTCCGGGAGACTGTCCTGCAATCTCCCGAACAGGCAGAGCAGGCGTTTCAGCAGTTCCACGACCAGTGGGAAAAGTCCGAACGCCGCCTCAATCTGGTGGTGTGGCGGGACAAGGTGGTGCAGATCGACGTGACCGTTGCCCATCTGACGCCGATGCTGGGCGCAGACTGTGACGAACTGGACTCCGAACTCTCAGAGGCTCGAATGTGGATCCAGCGGCTGAGCGAAAGTGAGATGCCGTTTTGGTGGAATATCCTATAGACAAGGGAAAGGCATGGTGCGCAGACACCGTGCCTTTTTTGCAGGCGGCATCGCTTTTGTTCATGGAAAATTCTGAGAATCTCCGTATTGTTTTCGATTTTACTGTGTTATAATAAATAATATAGTATGATACTATGTCGTATTATACTGTAAATGGTAACAAAAAGCAATGAAGGGAGCGAATGAAATTGGGTAAAATGAAAAAAATCCTGGCGGCTCTGACAGCAGGGGTACTGTGTATGGGTGCAGTGCCGCTGTCTGCGGCGAGTCTGCCGGAGGCGGTGCTTTCGGTGAGTGCTGCGGAGAGTACATACGAAAATCTGACCTATACGACAGAGGAGGACGGCACAGTCACCATTACCGGCTGTTCTGCGGATGTCTCCGGTGAGCTGGAACTTCCGGCGGAGATCGGCGGAAAATCCGTCACCCGGATCGGGGACAGCGCATTCCAGGGCAACACCGCCATTACAGGCGTTTCCGTGCCGGACAGCGTCACCAGTATCGGCGATTCTGCCTTTGCCGGCTGTACCGCTCTCACGCATATTGACCTGCCCCAGACGATGACATCGTTCGGCAGGGAAGTGTTCAACACCTGTACCTCGCTGGAGAAGATCACCATTCCAGAGGGCATCACATCTCTGCCGGCGATGGCGGATACCGAAATGGCAGACAGCTGGTACGGTTTCCTTGCGTTCTGCACCTCACTGAAAGAAGTGCAGCTGCCATCTACCTTGAAAACCATTGACGAGGCGGCATTCTACAGCTGTACCGCTCTGGAGTCTCTCCAGATCCCGGAGGGTGTCACGGAGATCAAGGACTATGCGTTCGGCTGCTGTGAGGGACTGACCAGTCTACAGCTGCCGGACAGCGTCACCCGGGTGGGCAACTGCGCATTTCTCTCCTGTACCCAGCTGACGACAGTTACGTTTCCGGCGCAGATGACTTCTATGGGCAAGGCGGTTTTCAACAGCTGTACCGCTCTGGAAACCATTGCGATCCCGGAGGCATCACGTCGCTGGCGGCGCAGTATTATCCGGACGATGATTCCTATTCCGGCTTTTTCCTGGGCTGTACCTCGCTGAAAGAGGTCAAGTTGCCGTCCACCCTGGAAGTCATTGACGGCGCAGCGTTCTATAACTGCTACGCCCTGGAAACGGTGGACATCCCGGACAGCGTCACCCAGATCGGCGCTTTTGCCTTTGCCCACTGCACCAGCCTGCAAAGCTGCACCATGCCAGCCAGGTCACTTCCATTGGGAATGAGGCTTTCAACAGCTGCACCAGTCTGACGGAAATGGTTATTCCGGAGGGTGTCACGGAGATCGCAGACTATGCGTTCTACAACTGCGAGAACTTGCAAAGCGTCACCATTCCGGAGAGCGTCACCAGCATTGGCAATTCCGCTTTTTCCAACTGTCCCAGTCTGGCGGCAGTCACCATTCCGGAGAACGTCACTCATATCGGCGGTTCTGCGTTCAGCAACTGCACTGCGCTGAAAACGCTTCACATCCCGGACAGCGTCACCGAGATCGGCACCTGGGCATTTTCCGTCTGCACTTCTCTGACCGAAGTGACCGGTATGAACGGCATCACCCGGCTGGAAAGCGGCGTTTTCAACAACTGCACCAACCTGCAAAGCATCACCATCCCGGCAGGCGTCACCAGCATCGGCAGTTCTGCCTTTGCGTACTGTGATGCACTCACTGCCATTGTGATTCCGGACGGCGTGACCGAGATCGGCGACCGTGCCTTTAACGGCTGCACCAGCTTGAAGAAGATTTCCATTCCGGAGAGCGTGGAGACCATCGGTGAAAAGGCGTTCCAGGACACGCCCTGGCTGACGCTGAAACAGGAGGGCAGCACACTGGTCATCATCAACAACAAGCTGGTGGACGGCGCCAACTGTTCCGGAAACATCATCATTCCCAACGGCGTGACCAGCATTGAAAGCTCCGCCTTTGCGGACTGCACCGGGCTGACTGGCATCACCATCCCGGACGGCGTGACCAGTATCGGCAATTCTGCCTTTTCCGGCTGTGACAATCTGGTCAGCGTCACCATTCCGGAGAGCGTTACTGTCATCGGCAACAGCGCTTTCGCCAACTGCACCAGTCTGAAATCGGTCAGCCTGCCGAAACAGCTGAAAAAGCTGGAAAACTGGACGTTTATCGGCTGCACCAAGCTGACGGAAGTCACCATTCCGGACGGCGTAGCAGACATCGGCATCCAGGCGTTCTATAACTGCTCCAATCTGAAAACCATTTCCATTCCGAAGAGCGTCACCGCCATCCGGGAAAATGCCTTTCAAAATACCGCCTGGATGGAGGCGAAGAAGGCAGAAAATCCCATGGTCATTGTGAATGCCATCCTGCTGAACGGCGAGGGCTGTTCCGGCAATGTGACGATCCCGAACACGGTGAAGGTCATCAGCGGCTCTGCCTTTTTCAACTGTGCAGAACTGACCGGCGTTGTGATCCCGGACAGTGTTACCATTATCGGCGACTCCGCCTTTTCCAGCTGCCCGAAACTGACCAGCGTATCCGTTCCGGACAGTGTGACCAGCCTGGGCGGCAGCGTCTTTTCCGGCTGTTCAGCGCTGACGGAAGCGGTTGTTCCGGCAGGCATCACAGAGATCGGCGAGTACCTGTTCTGGGGCTGTACCAGCCTGGAAAAGGTACAGCTCCCGGAGGGCATCACCAGCGTGGGCGAATACGCCTTTGACCCAGTGCGATGCGCTGACGGACGTATATTTCGGCGGCACCCAGGAGGCGTGGGACATGGTCTCTGTGGGATTCTGCAACGACGCTCTGACCGGCGCAGTCCTGCACTACGGGGAAAGTCTCCCGGTAGAAAAAACGGCATATCCCAAGGGCGACCTGGACAATGACGGCAAGATCGACACCAGCGACATCTTCGCCGCAATGGTCTACGTGGCGTATAAAGGCGCAGGTCTGGACAGCGGCACAACGCCCGAACAGATCGCCGCCGCAGACATCGACGGAGACGGAAAGGTAGACTCCACCGACATCTACTATATGCTTTACTACGTGGCACTGCACGGCGCAGGGCAGAAGGTAAGCTGGGAAGATGTGATTTCGTAATCACGAAAATCTTTTCAAGGTAGGCTTATTGTTGTTCATTTTGTCCCCCTTGAAAAGGGGGATGTCCCGAAGGGACAGGGGGATTAGAACAATCAACCGCCCGCATCGGAAACCACATCCGGTGCGGGCGATTTTGCGTAACTGTTTCAAAGAATCCGTCGCATTCAACAGAAAATTCCGAAAAGTGTTTATTTTTTTTTTGCGTTATAATAGATACTGTTACAATCTATCATGGAAAATTGTACTTTTGTGCAATGACAATTTTGTGAAGGGAGTCTATTGGAATGAAGAAGATGAAGAAACTTTTGGCAGTTTTGACGGCTGGGGTAATGTGTGCCGCAATGACGGCAGGCGCATATGTAACGGCGCAGGAGTTCCCGGCGGTGTCGGATGCTGCAGAAGTACCGTTATGGTGCAGGATGATGGGGAAACAAAGGTCGAGGGAGACTTTTCGTATCGTGTCCAGGAGGATGGGACGATTGAGATTTTAGAGTACCTTGGCACAAGTGGAGTCGTTAAAGTTCCCGATACAGTCGAAGGTATGGAAGTAACACGTATTGGTAATCAAGCATTTCATGATAGTACGGTTGAAACCATTACAATCCCAGATTCTATTAAAAGTATAGGTTATAGTGCATTTTATGGGTCAAAATTGTGGCAGAATTGCAGTACAGCAGAAGTTTACGTTGGAAAATGGCTTGTTGGTTTCAAAGATTCTGTAAGAGGTGAAAATTTTACATTTGCAGACGGTACAATTGGCATTGCAGATTATGCAGGATATAGTACAAGGTGGTATGCAAATTCAGTAACAATTCCAGAAGGGCTTAAATATATCGGGGCATATGCTTTTAGAGACTGTTCTATAACTAGTATTACACTGCCTGATTCATTAATTAGCATTGGAGAAGGCGCTTTTCAAAAATCTAAATTAGCATCTATCATTATTCCAGATGGCATAACATCAATACCGGATTATGCCTTTTATGAATGCAGTTCATTACTAGATGCAAAAATCCCCGATTCTATTACAAGCATTGGAAAATATGCGTTCCTTGATACAGCATTGCTGTCAAATCAAAGCACAGATATGAAGTATGTGGGAAACTGGCTGGTACAAGGTTCTTATGGAGAAAATAAATTGAAAGAAGGTACTGTTGGTATCGCAGATAGAGCATTTAATAATGGCATTTATTCAGTGGGTGTAAGCGGTATCACAATGGTAAGTTCCTTGAAATACATTGGCGCAGAGGCGTTTTATGATTGTGAATCGCTGAAAGAAGTCACTCTGCCGAAAAGCATCGTTTCTATGGGGAATGGTGTGTTTCAGAACTGCTCCGGATTGGAAACTGTGAAATTCCGCAGCATGGAATTTTCGGAAATACCGGATGATACATTCTCCGGCTGTACCAGCTTAAACAAAATCACTCTGTCCGACACCACCACCCGCATCGGCAAAAGAGCCTTTGAAAACTGCTCTTCGCTTGCCAACATCGCCATCCCGGAGACCGTCACGCAAATTGACGATGCGGCGTTTGCCGGATGCCGGATTCTGACGAATTTCACCATGCCCGAGTCGGTTGCAGAAGTGGGCGGCGGCGTGTTCTATGACTGCGCCGGTCTGGTCAGCATCAAGCTTTCGGACAACCTGGCGGCACTGCCCTATTATTCTTACATTGACAGCAATAGCCAGGCAAACACAAAGGGATTTTTCGAGGGCTGCACCAGTCTGAAAGCCATCGCTCTTCCGGAAAATCTCACCCAGGTGGATATGTACGCATTCCAGAACTGTATGGCGCTGGAAAACGTGGGACTGCCCCAGGGACTGACTGCCATTCGGGATGCCGCTTTCAACAACTGTGTTGGCATCACGGACGTTTACTTCGGCGGTTCGGAAGAGGCGTGGAACAGCGTGGATATCGAGTCCTATAACGACGCTGTAGAGGATGCGGCAATGCACTATAACAGCGTATACGAAGACCCGGCAACCACGACGACCACTACTGCCGAGACGACAACAACTACCACTGAAACAACCACCACGACTGAAACCACCACAGCCGAAACCACAACGGAAACCACTGCCACCGAGACAACCACCGAAACTTCAACAGAAACCACGGTCACCACCGTCACAGTGACTACGACCACCACGACGACCACCGAACCGGAGACTCCGTCATACCCCAAGGGTGACCTGGACAACGACGGCAAGATCGACACCAGCGACATCTTCGCCGCAATGGTCTACGTGGCATATAAGGGCGCAGGTCTGGACAGCGGCACAACGCCCGAACAGATCGCCGCCGCAGACATCGACGGAGACGGAAAGGTAGACTCCACCGACATCTACTATATGCTCTACTATGTGGCACTGCACGGCGCAGGCAGAAGGTAAGTTGGGATTACGTGATTTCGTAACCGGCAAAAACCAAATACCGCAAAAAAAGCGCATCCGGCGAAAGTCA
>ENA-OQEX01000107-OQEX01000107.1-human-gut-metagenome-genome-assembly--contig:-NODE-107-length-48797-cov-10.240271_pt1 | contig 48797 bp, 54 predicted proteins | sample MGYA00242802_ERZ504649 | MGnify/ENA primary metagenome ERZ504649 (study PRJEB26092, sample SAMD00036194) | human gut metagenome | host: Homo sapiens | study: EMG produced TPA metagenomics assembly of...
TTGCCGCCGATCTCAGGCACGCGCCCGGCAGGTGCGCCCGTAGAGCTTGGCGAGCTTCAGCGCCGCTCGTTACCTTCCGCGCCGGAATTGCCGAAGTAGACGCGGGAACCTTCCGGACGCCCGCGAGCTTGACGAGTTTGGCGGCGAGTTGATCTGCGGTTCGGTGGCGAAGTAGTTGCTCACATGCGCGGCCTTGGCGGCCTGTTCGCTGACGGCCTTCACCCACTTCGGATGGGCGTATCCGAGCGCGTTGACGGCGATGCCTGCAAGGAAATCGAGATATTCATTGCCGTCGACATCCCAGATGTGGCGCCCTCACCGTGGTCCATCACGCGCAGGGGCGTGCCAAACACGTTCATATGCACCTGGGAGTACTCTCCCAGCCACTTGGCATCTTCAGTGCCGAGTGTTTCCAGTTGTTCAGTTGCCATAGGAACTCCTCATTTCAATACCGTCCTCGGGCACGACCATGGTGCCGATGCCGTCGGTGGTGAAGATCTCGTTCAGGATGGAATGCGGTTTGCGACCGTCGATAATATGGGCCCGCGGAACGCCTCCGTCGATGGCGCGCACGCAGGCTTCCATCTTCGGACGCATGCCGCTTTCCAGGTCGGGGAGCATATCGCGCAGATTCTCCACGCCGATGCGGCCAATCAGGGAGTCACGGTCCGGCCAATCGGCATACAGACCGTCGACGTCGGTCAACACGACCAGCTTGCTGGCTCCAAGGGCCGCGGCAAGGGCGGCCGCGGCGGAGTCGGCGTTCACGTTGAGCACTTCAGTGGCATCGTCTTCATTCGGAGCCACGGAGGAAACCACCGGAATACGTCCGGCGTTGATTAGATCCTCCACGGCGGACGCGTCGACGCTCACCACGTCGCCGACCAAGCCGATATCGGTGGGCTTGCCGTCAATGACCGGTTTGCGCTGCATGGCCGAGAACAGGGCGCCGTCCTCGCCGGACAGGCCGACCGCGAATGGACCGTGCGCGTTGATCAGGCCAACGAGTTCACGGGACACCTTGCCGGTCAGCACCATGCGGACCACATCCATGGCTTCCGGAGTGGTGACACGCAATCCGCCCTTGAATTCGGACTTGATACCCAGGGCTTTAAGCATTTGGGAGATCTGCGGACCGCCACCGTGCACCACGACGGGTGCAGTCCCACCTGGCGCAGGAACACCATGTCTTCGGCGAAGCAGGCTTTCAGATGATCGTCGATCATCGCATTGCCGCCATATTTGATGACGATGCGTTGTCCGGCGAATTCCTCCAGCCACGGCAGCGCTTCGATAAGCACTTCCGCCTTCTGGTCGGCGCGCAGGTCGGTGTGCACGTCGAAGTGGAATCCAGGTCCTTTGAGTTCTTTGGCCATTCCTATTCGATCAGCTTTCGTAGTCAGCGTTGATGTGTACGTATTCGTGGGTCAGATCGTCGGTCCAGACGGTCGCTTCCGCTTCTCCGGCGTTCAGGTCGATGTCGATGTGCACCTCGCGTGGGGTCATGTCCACTTCGGAGCGGTCGCGTCCGGCTCCGCCGTTTTCGCAGATGCGTACGCCGTTGACGTCCACCGTGACCTTTTCGGAATCGTATGGTGCGACGTCGGGCGGCACGGTGCCGAGGGAGCTGACGATGCGGCCCCAGTTCGGATCGTTGCCGGAGATGGCGCATTTGAGCAGATTGGACGCTGCGACCGCGCGGCCGCATGCCAGAGCGGCTTCTTCGGTGGTCGCGCCGGTAACTTTGACACGGATGTCATGGCTTGCGCCTTCGCCGTCGCCGATGATCTGGCGAGCGAGCGAGGCGGTGGCCTTGGCCACGAGCTCGTTGAACTCGTCCGGGTCCGGTTCGATGCCGGACGCGCCGGAAGCCAGCAGCAACACGGTGTCGTTGGTGGACATGCAGCCGTCCACGTCGATGCGGTTGAACGACATTTCGACTCCGGCGTTCAAGGCGGCTTGAAGCTGTCCGGCGGTCACGACGGCATCGGTGGTGATGACGCACAGCATGGTGGCCAGCTGCGGGGCGATCATGCCGGAACCCTTGACCATGCCACCGATACGGAAGCCGTTGGAACCTTCCAGCTCGACGGTTTTCGGCTTGGTGTCGGTGGTCATGATGGCGTGCGACGCATCGGCTCCGGCTTCGGCGGTATCGGCAAGGGTTTCAAATGCCTTGTCCGCGCCGGACAGCACGTTGTCGAGCGGCAGCAATTCGCCGATGAGACCAGTGGAACATACGGCCACGTCTTCGGCTTTGGCGCCGATGAGGCCGGCGACCTTTTCAGCGGTGGCTTGGACTGCTCGTATCCTGCTTGCCGGTGCATGCGTTGGCGCCGCCGGAGTTCAGAATCACGGCCTTCACATGGCCGTCGGATACGATGTTCCTCGACCACTGCACAGGGGCCGCGCAGAAACGGTTCGAGGTGAACACGCCGGCAGCGGCGTCAAGCGGTCCATTGTTGACCACGAGAGCCAGATCCTTCTTGCCTTCGACCGCGGAAATGCCAGCTGCCACGCCAGCTGCGGAAAACCTTGTGCGAACGTTACGCTCACGGTGCCACTCCAATCTTCGTCAATCCTGCATCCTCAGGAAGTCCCAATGCCACATTCAGCGACTGCACGGCCTGCCCGGCGGTGCCTCGGTTGAGGTTGTCGATGGCCGCGAATGCCAGCAGGCGGCCGGCATGATGGTCGACGACCACTTGAATGTGGGCCGCGTTAGAACCGATGATGTTGGCGGTGGCCGGCATCACGCCTTCAGGCAGCACCACCATGAAATCCTGGCCTTCGTATGCATCCAGCCAGACCTGGCGGATCTCGGCATCCGTCATACCAAGCGCTTTGTCGGTAAGTTTGGCGGAAACGGTGGCGAGAATGCCGCGCGCCATCGGCGCGAGAATCGGCGTGAAGGCGAGGGTGTAATCGTCTGCCTCCGCAGCACTCTTGCCGGCCGCGTGCGCGAAGTTCTGCAGGATCTCCGGAATGTGGCGGTGCGTACCGCCTACCGAATACGGCAGTGCGGAACCAAACGCCTCAGCCGCAAGCAGATTGGTGCGCTTGAGGTTCTTGCCGGCGCCGGAATAACCGACCACCAAATCAGCCACGATGTCTTTCGATTCGACAAGACCCTGCGCAATGCCCGGTTGCAAAGCCAGCGTGGTCGCAGTGACGTTGCAGCCCGGTCCCGCAATGCGCTTGGTGCCGGGAAGCGCTTCACGCTGACGGCTGTAGGAGCCGTCAGCCGCGACGCCGGTGATGAGTTCCGGCATGCCGTAGGTCCAATGCTGGTAGAAGTCACCGCCGTAGAACGCGTCCCACGCGCTCTTCTCCTCAAGGCGGTGATCGGCACCCAGATCCACCACCACTGCGTTCGGATCAAGCTGGGAGGCCAGCGCTCCGGAAGCGCCATGAGGCAATGCCAGGATGATCACGTCATGGCCGTTGAGCACTTCCGGCGTGGTGTCCTCGACCACGAGGTCCGCCAACTGCGGAATGTGCGGCATATGCTTGCCAAGCTTGTCCCCCACCGAAGAATGTCCGGCGACGCAGGTCACTTCGAAATTCGGGTGTGCCGCGAGTATGCGCAACGCCTCACCACCCGCGTATCCAGTCGCGCCAGCCACGGCTACCGTGTATTTGGCCATGTCACGTCTCTTTTCCTTGACTCGTTGAAACACATTCAGCATACACTTTATGCACTACATTGCATAATTATGCAGTTCAATCGTGTCGGATAGTGGTCACCGCCCATAACGGGACCGTTCAGACGAACATAAAAAGATTGGTTTCAGGCGGAAATCGAGCTGGAATCACCACTTTGTCCACTGCCACCGAACATGTACTGCATCATCTGGTTATACAAATCGGCTGTGGAAATGCCGTGAACCGTCATCCAAATCACCGCAATGGTGTACAGCACGTTGATAATCAGCGCTGCCACGCCAAGCGCGTAGCCTTTCATATGCAGTTTTTGGTACGCCACATGGCGATGGCGCCCATCACCGCAGGGATGACCGGTACCGGCAGGAATAGTGCGAACACGAACGAGATGATCGCATAGCTATCCCAATGGCCGTACAGGGGGTTCTGGCTGGGATCATTCGGTTGATGGGATATATGCCGGGCTGTTGGTATGGATTCGGCCCATACTGGCTTGGCCCGTATTGATTTGGTCCATACTGATAGCCATTGGGCTGGCCTAATTGCTGCCGTCCCGATGCATCATATGGATTCGCCGGATACCCGTTCTGCATATACGGATTCGTCTGCGGCCGCTGCGCCGTTTGTTGTGCATCGTCCGCCGGCTTGGGCTGGTCGGGAGCCCCATACATGTATGGATTGTAGTTCGCCGGATACTGGTTGGACATCGCGCCATATTCAGGCTGGTTGTACTGTCCGAATTCCGGCTGTGCCGACTGGTCCGACGACGAAGACGACGAAACCGGAGCAGCCCCGGCCGCCTCCTGCCCTTCGTCGGGGTTGATCGGCTGGTTCTGCTCCGGTTCGTTCATGTCGTCCTCTTTATCTTTTTGGTTACTTCGATGGACTTGACGTGTCAGGCACGCAGTTGCGCGCCCAGCTTCGCGGCCGCATCCACGATGCGCTTGCGAATGGCTTCGCTGTCCTCGGAGGTCAGCGTCTTGTCCTCAGCGCGGAACGTGACGGCGTATGCGAGGGACTTCAATCCCTCACCCAGCTGATCACCGGTGTACACGTCGAACAGGTCGATGCTCTCCAAGCTGTTGCCGGCGGCTTCGACGATGGTCTTCTCGAGTTCGGCGGCGGTGACGTCCGTCGACACGGTGAAGGCCAGATCCTGCTTGACCGGCGGGAAGGTGGAAATCGGCTTGGCCTGCACCGGCTTGCCGCTCAAGGTGGCGAACAGCGCGGTCAGGTTCAGTTCGAACGCGGCGGAATGGGCCGGGAAGCCCAACGCCTCGTTGACATGCGGGTGAAGCTCGCCGACCATGCCGACGAACGTGTCACCTGCCATCACACGTGCCGCACGGCCCGGATGCCACTGCGCGGGTACGTCCTCAGCCTTCGGCTGGTCCAACGTGAGCTTTGCGCCGATGCGGTCGGAAATACGCTGCACGGCTTCGACTGCGTCGGACCAGTCCACGGCACGGCGATCGCCCATCCAGCCGGAGTCGACGGCGTTGCCGGTCAGAATGCCGGCGACGTGCATCGGCTGGTCCGGCAGACCTGCGTCAAGCGCGGCCAACTGCTCGTCGGTCGGCTTGACGGCACCCGGCAATGCCGGAATCGCCGGAGCGTTCGGATCCCACAGGTAGACGTGTCCGATTTCGTACAGCGACACGTTTTCCACGCCACGGCGCAGGTTACGCTGCACGGTCTGCGCGAGGGTCGGGATGATGTCGCGACGCAGGAACGGGCGATCGCCGGCCAGTGGGTTGGCAATTTCGACGCTGACCTCCTTGGTGGCGTCGGCGTCAAGTGCGAAGTTCTTGTAGTCTTCGTCGCCCACGAACGGATAGCTCAGGGTCTCCACCATGCCGTATTCGGCGAGTTCGTCGGCCACCTGGCGCTTGCGCAGCTGTTCGGCGGTCAGTCCGACCTTGCCTTCGACCGGTGCCGGCGGCACGGTGACCGGAATCTCATCGTAGCCGACCAGACGGGCCACTTCCTCCACCAGATCGCACGGTTCGTTGAGGTCCGGACGCCAGCTCGGCGGAGTCACGGAGAACTCACCGTTGCCACCGCCGGCCACAGTGCAGCCGATATCGGTGAGAATGTCGCTGATGGTGTTCACGTCAGTGTCCAGTCCCGCCACGCGGGCCACTTCGGACGCCTTGAACAGAATCGGACGACGATTGCAGACGGTGTTGTAATCAGTCGGGTGCTCGCTCGGCTCGCCGTTGCCGTATTTGACCAGAAGCTCGGCGGCCATCTGGGCGGCAGCCGGCTGCAGCTGATCATCCACGCCACGCTCGAAACGACGGGACGCTTCGGACGGAATCTTGTGACGACGTGCGGAACGCGCGATCGATACTTGGTCGAAATGAGCGGATTCCAGCAGGATGTTCTTAGTTTCAGCAGTGACCTCGCCATACAGGCCGCCCATCACGCCGGCGATGCCAAGCACACGAGAGCCACGCTCGCCGTTCGGCGAGTCGGTGATCAGCAGGTCTTCGACGCTCAGGTCATGATCCTTGCCGTCCAATGTGGTGAGCTTCTCACCTTCGTTGGCGCGGCGCACGACGATCGGTCCTTCAATCTTGTCCAGATCGTAGGCATGCATCGGCTGACCAAGATCAAGCATCACGTAATTGGTGACGTCCACCGCCAAAGAGATGGAGCGCATGCCCGCGCGGATTAGGCGGCGGCGCATCCAGTTCGGCGTGTGGCTTGCCGGGTCGAAACCACGCACGGCGCGCGCGTAGTAGCGATCGCAGCCGACCACACCGTGAATCGGATTCTTGTCGTCGACAATCACTTCGATGTCGCTCTTGACACCTTCCGGCAGACCCTGAGTGACGGGCGCCTTCTTGCCGAGGGCGGTTGCCGGATCAGTGTAGACGGCGCCAGTGGAATGGTGGTATTCGCGGGCCACGCCACGGTAGGAGAACGCGTAGCCGCGATCCGGGGTGATGTTGATTTCCAGCAGCGGCTGGTCCAGGTGCAGCAGATGCATGGCGTCATCGCCCGGCTGGAGCTTTTCGTATTCCTCCGGGGTGAAGCCGTACTTGCGTAGCAGGATGATGCCGTCGTGGTTATCACCCAGACCAAGCTCGCGCTCGGAGGCGCACATGCCGTTGGAGATGTGGCCGTAGGTCTTGCGCGGTTCGATCTTGAAATCGCCTGGCAGCACGGCGCCCGGCAGGGTCACGACAACCTTCTCGCCGGCTGCCATGTTCGGAGCTCCGCAGATGATGCCGCGTGGCACCTTGTTGCCGTTTTCATCGGTCTCGTTGTATTCGTCGCCGACGTCCACATGACACCAGTTGATGATCTTGCCGTTCTTCTGCGGTTCCGGAGTGGCGTCGACCACATAGCCGACGACAATCGGGCCGGTGACCTGGGAGGTGTGGATCTCTTCCTCTTCGAGGCCGACCTTCACCAGATCCTTGGCAAGCTGTTCATACGTAAGGCCTTCCGGAACCTCGACATGGTCCTTGAGCCAATCAATGTCAACCATTGGCATGGGTCAATCACTCCCCCATCACAAACTGTTCGCTGAATCGCACGTCGCCTTCCACCAGGTCGTGCATGTCGTTGATGTCGTGGCGCAGCAGCAGGGTACGTTCCACGCCGACGCCGAAGGCGAAGCCGGTGTAGACCTCAGGATCGAGGCCCGCAGACTTCAGCACGTTCGGGTTGACCATGCCGCAGCCGCCCCATTCAAGCCAACCGGCGCCGCCCTTCTTATCGGGGAACCACAGGTCGAGCTCGGCGCTCGGCTCGGTGAACGGGAAGTAGCTCGGACGCAGACGGGTTTTGGCTTCCGGGCCGAACATGGCCACGGCAAGCTTGTCGAGCACGCCCTTCAAATCGGCCATGGTCAGATGCTTGTCCACGGCGAGGGCCTCCACCTGATGGAACACCGGGGTGTGGGTGGCGTCAAGTTCGTCGGTACGGAACACACGGCCCGGGCAGGCGATGTACAACGGCACGCCACGGGTGATGAGTCCACGGACCTGATCGGACGAAGTCTGGGTGCGCAGCACCATGTTGGAGCCGACGAAGCCCGCGGCGTCCTTGGCCTGATTGCCCTTGACGTAGAAGGTGTCCTGCATCTGGCGGGCCGGATGGTCCGGACCGAAGTTCAGCGCGTCGAAGTCATACCATTCGGTTTCCACTTCCGGACCGTCGGAAATCTGCCAGCCCATGGAGATAAAGAAGTCCTCGACATCCTCCATCAGCTTCGGCAGCGGATGGCGGGCGCCAAGCGGCTTGCGGTTGACCGGCAAGGTCATATCCACGGTTTCGGCAGCAAGCTCGCGGGCCTCTTCTTCGGCCTTGACTTGCTTTTCCTTGGTGCCGAACGCACGACCGAAGTCGGCGCGAAGCTTGCCCATGAGCTTACCGGCGTCTTTCTTCTGGTCCTTCGGCAACGCGCCGATGGCCTTGCTGGCCTGCGTCATCGCGGATTCCGCTCCGGCGTACTGCGTCTTGATGGCTTTCAATTCCTCCATTGTGGAGGCGTTTTCGATTTTCGCGATGCCCTCGGCAACCGCATCGGTTACCGCTTGGGCGTCGAATACCGCACCCTCTGCCACGAGATACCTTTCTTATCAACCGTTTGTTTTACGCATAAAACGCGCAATTCCAACGTTTTTACGACTTCACATTCTTTCAACATGACTCGACATAGCCAAGCTCAGCAGCATCACCGCCGCGCTGGTGCCGAGATTGAGCGATTCCGCCTTGCCGTAGATGGGAATCGACACGATTCTGTCGACGCGTTCCAACACATCCTGGGTCAGCCCGCGCGCCTCGTTGCCGAACAGCACCGTCTTGGCTTGCGCAAGTGATTGCGGTACGGCAAGCACGTCCGTAAGCGGTTCCGGCGGCCGTGCGTCGGTACCATACACGTCGGCGGCGTACACGGCGAGTCCACGTTCCGCACACCAATCGAAATACTCGTCCGTGCCCATGGAGACGACCGGCAGATGGAACAGCGAGCCGGCAGTGGAACGAATCACCTCGGGTTGAAGATGTCCACGCAGTCGTCCACCAGCACCACGCCCGCGCAACCGGCCGCATCCGCGGAACGAATCACGGTGCCGGCGTTGCCCGGATCGCGCACCTGCCAGAACGCGGCGACCATCGTGCGTTCGTCGGAATCGCCATCAATGACGGCGGAATCGAGGAAAGCGCGCATGTCGGCGACGGCGAGCACTCCCTGCGCGTCGGAGCTCATGTGCTGCATGACGGCATGCGTCACCTTATGCACGTAAGCACCGGCCTGCATGGCCTTGCCGGCCATCTGCGCCACGGTAGGCGTGATGAAAGCCGCGTCCGGTTCGGCGGAGACGACCTCCACATACAGATCCTCGACGATGTCGGGATGCCAGGAGAGCAGTTCACGTACCGACTGCGGTCCTTCCACCATGAAACTGCCGGACCGCTTGCGGCCTTTCCTGTCGGCAAGTTCGGAGACCCTGCGGACGCGTTCGGCCCTTGGGTTTGCAATGACTTCGGATTTCATAGGCATACGCGTTAGCCTAACACCTTCGAAGCGGTTGGCGACGCGGCCATGTCATGTTTCGAGGCGTCCAGAAAACATCCAGCCGCATCCCAGCGCGAACAAAGCGTCTTTCTGTTGTATGCCAGATACAACTTTTACCATCAGCATAAACGCCGATCGCGAGCGGCGCGGAACCATCAATCGCTCATATCTATCGAAACACATAAGGAAACAGCCATGTTCGTCGTCAAAAACGCATGGAAAAGCGTCACCCGCAACAAGGGACGCAATATGCTCATCATCGTCATCGTGACCATCATCGCCGCTGCCGCCACAATCGGCCTATCCATCCGGCAGGCGGCCGCCACCGCAAGAAGCAGCGGATTAGATAACACCACCGTCACCGCGCAGATCAGCCTTGATCGCGGCAAACTCATTTCCGAATCGCGCGAGCAGTCCAAGTCGGATTCCGATTCGTCCGATGCTTCCGCCAAACCTGACTTCGACGCCATGCGTTCCGCTTTGGCCGACAAGCAGTTTTCGCTTGCCGACTATCAGAAGTACGCGAAGGCTTCATCCGCGATGAAATCCACTATTATATGGAGACCACGGGGTTGGCGGCGACCGACGATTTCCAGCCGGTCACCGATTCGTCCGGTTCGGATTCATCCAGCTCGTCCGGCTCGTCCAATATGAAGGATTCGTCTGATACCGCCGGTACGGATAACGGCACCCGTCAGGATGAACAGTCCGGTGGCCCCGACGGACAAATGGGCGACGTCGCGGGCAGCAAAGACGGCGCGGGCATGGTCAGCGGCGATTTCTCCCTAATCGGCTTCTCCAGCGACGAGGCCGTCGCCAACGCCTCCAATGGCAGCTTCACGATGGTGAAGGGCAAGGTGTTCGGCTATGACGCGAGCAGTGATGGCGATGCCATCATCTCCAAATCGCTCGCCGACCGTTCCTGACAATCCAATCGCACGTTTTTCCTGGAAAGGACCTCCCATGACAACGAATTCCGCGAATACCGCCAATACGGCAATCGCAAAAGAAGCCGTCGAGACCAACGGCGCACAATCGCAGCAGACCGACCCGCCTACGCTGCAGCTGGATAACGTCAGTTATGCCTACACCAAAGGCGGCAAACGCGTGCTGAAAAACATCAGCCACGATTTCCAAGCCGGCAAAGTGCATGCCATCACCGGACCGTCCGGAGCGGGCAAAACCACGCTGCTATCACTGATCTCGGGACTGGCGAATCCCACGGAAGATGGTGCTGGTCGACGGCACCGACCTGTCGGAACGAGACCGATACCGTTTTCGCAGCCATGACAGCGGCGTGATCTTCCAAAGCTTCAACCTGCTGCCGAACCTTACGGTGGCGGAGAACATCATCCTGTCGATGGACGCGTCCGGCAAATCGTTCGACAAGCCGAAGAAAGCAATCGTCGAAGAATTGCTCAAACAGGTGCATCTGCCGAAGGAATACGCGAACGAGCGGATTCTGCACCTGTCCGGCGGCGAACAGCAGCGTGTGGCGATCGCCCGCGCGTTAAGCCATGGTCCTTCCATCATCGTCGCGGACGAGCCGACCGGCAATCTCGATCCGGCCACGCAGGACGACATCATGGGTATTTTCCGAACGTTGGCGCATGATGGGCATCGTTGCGTCATCATTGTGACGCACAGTCCGGAAGTGGCGAAGACGTCCGACGAGGTGTTCGAGCTGGCTCCCATCAGGCGTCGCAGATAAGCGTCGGCAGCTTCTCGAAAAGAAATACGGCATGCGTCCCCATGCAACGGACACGCATGCCGTATTTTTCCTGTTTCGGTTGGACGGTGGCGTTATGATTGGGCGCGTCGAAGTACAGGGGGTGCCGAATACGGCTGAGACGGGCGACCGCCCGGACCCTTGACCTGATCAAGGTAATGCTTGCGTAGGAACAGTACCGGCAAAACGCGTCGCGTCCCGTAAAGACGATCTCCGTTGTATTTCGGCACCCAATGGAAGTCGAGAAGGGACACCATGGCCAACGAAAAGCCATCGACGCAGACGCAGACGCACGGCGATGCCGCAACCAGAAAGAAAACCGAAACGAGCGTGGCGGAAGCCGGTTCGTCAGCCGAAAAGAAGGTCACGCCGAAGAACGCCCTGCTGGGATTGCAGCATGTGCTCGTATCAAACGTGTGGCTTGATCCGGTGTTCGTGGCGGGCGCCATCGGTCTGCCGTTGGCATTGTCGTCGAACATGGTGAACGCCATTTTCATCGTCTCCGGCCTGGTCACGCTTATCCAGGCCACGAAACTGGTGCGCCTGCCCATCGTTCAGGGTCCTTCCGCGGCGTTCGACGCGCTGATGATCGCCGCCGGCACCGCCGGATCACTTGCCGCGGCCGGCACGTCCATCTTCATCAGCTCGCTGATTTTCCTGGTGCTGTGCCTGACGCGTGTGATCGAGAAGCTGCGGTTCCTGTTCGCCCCGATCGTATCGGGCGTGATCATCTTCCTCGTCGGCGTCTCCCTGTCGGGATTCACATTGAGCGAGTTCCTTGACGCGCGCCGGGAGACAAGGCTTCGCCGATCCGAAGACGCTGGCCGTCTCCATCATCACCTGCGTGCTGGTGGTGGTGCTTTCCCAGTTCGGCAAGGGCATGGTGAAGGCTCTGTCGTATCTGATCTCACTGGTCGTGGGCACCGCGCTGTCTCTGGCGTTCGGCATGGCCGACTTCTCCGCGGTGGCCTCCAAGCCGTGGCTCGGCCTGCCCAAGTTCATGCCGTATGGCGGTTTCGATTTCAACGCGGCGATTTTCGTACCGTTCTTCATCGCCTATCTGGTGGCCATCATGGAAGCCCTCGGCGTGTATCAGGCGGCCACGGAGATCCAAGGCACGAAGCTCCAGGACCGCCAGGTGCGTTACGGTCTTGCCGGAGAGGCCGCCGGTTCGGCGATCTCCTCGCTGATCGGCGGTTTCACCACCACCGCGTATCCGCAGAACGTGGCGCTGCTCAAAGTCACCGACGAAGGCAAGACCCGCACCCGCGTGCCGGTGATCATTGCCGGCGTGGTGTTCGTGGTGCTTGGTTTCATTCCGAAGGCGGGCGCAGTGCTGTCGCTCATCCCATCCCCCGTGATCGGCGGCATCTTCCTGCCGGCCGCCGCAAGCCTCATCAGCACCGGCTTCAACACGCTGCGCAAGGTGGAAAGCGACGACCGCACCCAAGTGGTGATCGGCCTTTCCCTGCTGCTTGGCATCGCCCTGCCGAACGCGTTGAGCGGTCTTGAAGGAGGAGCGCACGTGTTCTTCTCGAATTCGATTCTGGTCGGCGCGTTCAGCGTCGTGATTCTCAAGGCCTCATCATCGACCTGCCGAACTTTATCGCACGACACGCAGACGAGCGGACGAAACAAGCGGAATAATCGAAAGCATCCGAATAATCCGACAACCATACGACGGAAAGGACATGGCATGAGCATGGGGCAATCGCAGGAATCCACGAACATCGACGAGACGAAGGAAACCATCAAACGGGAGGTGCTCGACTTCATCGCACAATACGGCTGCGGCAAGGCGCCCGATGAGGCGTTTGACACGCTGGCGAAGCATATCTTCGCCTTTCAATTCGAGCGCAACCTCCCATACCGCGCCTACTGCATGTCCAAACGCGTGACGCCGCAGACGCTCGCCAACTGGATGCAGATTCCCCCCATGCCGGTGGACGGCTTCAAAATGCTGACGCTCACCTCCGTGCCCGAACAGGATCGCGAAGCGGTGTTCACCACCAGCGGTACCACGCATCCCGGTCAACGCGGGCGCAACTTCCACCCCGACCTGCAGGTGTGGGACGAGTCGATGATCGTGCCGTTCAGGCATTTCATCATGCCCGACCGCGAGCGCATCCGCATCGCGGTCCTCTCCCCCGCATGGGACATGAACGAGCATTCGTCGCTGTCCCGATATCTGACCCGCGCCGTGGAGCAGTGCGGCGCCGAAGGCAGCGGCTTCTTCTTCCATGAGGATGGCCTTGATTTCACGGGCGTCGAGCACTTCCTCGACGAGGCCGCGGCCGACGGCGAACCGGTGATGCTTATGGGCGCCTCCTCCGCCTACCTGTATCTGCTGGATTATCTGGACAAGCAGGGCAAGACCTACGCTCTGGCCGCCGATTCCCGCGTGTTCGATACGGGCGGTTTCAAAAGCACGCGCACCGACATGACGGTCGACGACCTGTATGCGGCGTTCGAACGAGTGTTCGGCGTGAAGCGCTCGCATTGCGTGAACATGTATGGCATGACGGAGTTGAGTTCGCAGATCTACGATCAGAACATCCTGTCCTATTACACGGATGGTTCGTCGAATTATCTCAAAGCCACGCCGTCGTGGGTGCGTTCGGTGTTCCTCGATCCGGCTTCGCTTACGCCGGTCGCCGATGGCGAGCAGGGTGTGATCGCGCATTACGATCTGGCGAATTGGAATTCGTGCCTGGCTATTCTGACGGAGGATCTGGGTGTGCGCACCGAACATGGCTATGTGCTGAACGGTCGTGCGAAGGGCGCCGAGGCGCGTGGCTGTTCGATCACCGTCGACGAGGTGATGGCGGCCAACGCATGAGCGACGTCGACATTTTCCACGCGCCGCGGGATTTCGAGTTCCATGATTTCGACACACGCAACGTCACGGCGTCCGATGGCGGCACGGCGACGTTGCGTTTCCCCCGTCTCGACGCCGATGCCGTGCATGCGCTGGCGGCGTCGGTGCGGCGGCATCGCGCCGAGAAACTGGCGCGGTATTCCACGGACGGGATCGTCGACGTGATCGCGCGCGCCGTAGAATTGTGGACGGATCCGGAATATCCGGAACGTCGGCTTGCGGAGCGGCTCATTCCCGCGGTCACCGGCTATGACGCGTCCATGGTGCGTATCGAATTGAAGCGGTACATGCGCATGTTCCGTCGGCGTGAGCTGCTGCGTTTCGTGGATGACGAGTTGAATTGCCCGCAGATGCTTGACGAGTATCGCCCGAACCGTTCGGGCGGATACACGCGGCTGTACGGTCCGGAATTGTCGTTCCACGTGTTTTCCAGCAATGTGCCGGGCATTCCAGTGTGGAGCATGACGATGGGTCTGCTGACGAAAAGCGCGATTCTCGCAAATCGTCGTTCGACGAGCCGCTGATGCCGGTGCTGTTCGCCCGTTCCCTGGCAAGCGTCGACCCCGATATGGCGGACGCTTTGGCGATTGTGCCTTGGCGTGGCGGCACCGTGGATTTGGAGGATGCCGCGATTGGCGAGGCGGATGCGGTGGTCGCGTACGGTTCGTCGCACACCACCGAGGCGATTCGCCCGCGCGTGCGTGCCGGAAAGCCTTTCCTCAGCTACGGCGCGAAAATCGGCTTCTCGCTGATCGGCCGCGAGGCGCTTCGCGCCGATCTGTATGCCGGCACCGTGCATCGTATGGCGATCGACGTGGCCACATACGACCAGCAAAGCTGTCTGGCGCCGCAAACCATGTTCGTGGAACGTGGCGGCGCGATGTCTCCGGCGCAGGTCGCCGAACTGCTTGCCAGCGAATTGGACGGGCAGCAGCGCAAATATCCCCGTTCCACACCGTCCGAAGAGGAGTCCATGGCGATTCAGCGGTTGCGTTCCACCGCGCAGATGAAAGCGCTGATGCTGGGCACCGGCCCGATGGCCGCCGCGGCCGGCAACGCGGATGATGCGCCGTCCGACGACCCGTTCGTGGTGCAGTCGCGTTCGGGCACCGACTGGACGGTGCTGTACTATCCGTCCATCGGCATGGCCGACTCGCTGTCCACACCACTGAACCGCACCGTCAACATCGTGGCGGTGGACCATGTCGAGGACGCGCTGCCCACGCTGCGCCCTTACGCGCAATGGTTGCAGACCTGCGGTGTGGCGCTCGCTCCGGACCGGCTGTTCGACGTGGCGCAACGCGTCGGCGAGACCGGCATCGACCGCATCTGCCCGGTAGGCGAGATGAATCGCGCGAAATCCGGCTGGCATCACGACGGCGGCTTCAATCTGCTTGATCTGGTGCATGCCGTCGATATCGAACGCAATACCGACACGTATTGCGACGGCTTCGACATGGACGTCGAATGATCGCGCGAATTCTTACGAAACGTTTTTCCGAATCGAAAGGAAATCCTCATTATGCAGCAGTCTGAAAACGCGCCGCTTGCCGGACGTGTGGCGGTGGTCACTGGCGCAAGCGTGGCATCGGAGCGGCGATCGCACGCCGTCTGACGCGTGCGGGAGCGTGCGTGGTCATCGATTATGTCAGCAACGACGAGCGTGCCCGGCAGTGCGCGCAACGGATCATGGACGATTGCGATGCGGCCGGTCGCGTGATCACATGCAAGGCGGATGTCACCGACGCCGAGCAGGTGCGCGGCATGGTGTCCACCACGGTCACCACGTTCGGCGGTCTCGACATTCTCGTCAACAACGCGTTCGCGCATTACTCGTTCGATCCGCGCAACCGCAAAACCTTCGGCTCGATCGGATGGTCCGATTACGCGGCGCAGCTCGAAGGCTGTCTCAAAGGCGCGTACAACACCTGCGAGGCCGTGCTGCCGCAGATGCGACGTCAGGCCGGCGGACGCATCATCAACATATCCAGCAACCTCGTCGACTCCCCCATCGTGCCTTATCACGATTACACCGCGGCCAAAGGCGCGTTGGTGGGCTTCACCCGGTCCTTGGCGCAGGAGGCGGGCGCTTGGGGCGTGACCGTGAACGCCATCGCGGCCGGACTGACCGTGGGCACCGATTCGAGTCGGGCCACCACCGAGGACATGCGCGAGCGCATCATCGCCTCCACGCCGCTTGGAAGGCTCGCCACCGCCGAGGACATCGCCGGCGCGTGGCCATGCTCGCGGGAGACGATGCCGCGTTCATCACGGGACAGACCCTGCATGTCGACGGCGGTCTGGTGATGCGCTGACATGCCGCATACGCCATGCGGCATGGGAATGATGGGATACGCCGATTCCGACCATGGCCATGGCATTCTCAAGGACCGACGTTCCACCATATGTTTGGACAATGAAAAGGGAAACCACACCATGTCGATAGGACAATCCGTTTCGAAGCATCGTTTTGCCTGTGTCACGGCGGTATGCGCGATCGCCGCAGCCTGCGGGTCGTTCGCGCTGGGCGTCGGCCGTTCCATCTGGTTCGACGAGGGGTATACGCTCATTGTGGAGAGCCAGCCATTCGCCCGAATGATGGATCTGCTGAAGGTCGACGTGCATCCGCCGCTCTATTATCTGCTGCTGCGCATGTGGATTTCGGTGTTCGGCTCGGATGTCATGGCATTGCGTGCGATGAGCTGAGTGTTCTGCGGGTTGACTGTTCTGATGTCGATGGTTCTGCTCCGTTTCATGGCCTGCGAGCGCCATGCCCTGTTGGCTTCGCCGTTTGTGATGTTCGCGCCGCTGATGCTTCGGTACGGGTATGAGATTCGCATGTATTCGTTGATCCCGTTCCTGTCCGTGCTGGGCACGTATCTGCTGCTGCGCGCGATGCGCGAGGATGGGATGCGTCCGGATCGGCGTCGGTCGGGACGAGGTTCGACGGCCCTTCGCAGGATTGCCGATCGACGATGGTGGATCGCCTACGCCATAGTGGTGGCGTTGGGCATGTACTCGCAATACATGATGGCATTCGTGTGGATGACACACGTGTTATGGCTGTACGTCGCGTTACGCCGTCATGGCCATGCGCGTCGTTTCCCACGCATGCTGATTCCCTACGCGCTCGCCGTGGCGCTGTACATTCCATGGATTCCTTCCGCGGTCGGCCAGTTCGCCTCCTCGGCTTTGCCCCCGTTGAAGGAGACCATGAATCTGAGTGAACTCACTTCGGTGTTTTCCATTCTCACGACCGGCTTCGATGCCAAACGCTTGACTTCGGGGATGACCGTGGCGCTTCTGGCAATGTTGGCGGTGTTGATCGCAGGATCGTCGCGTTTGCGCGATACGGCCGGGTCCACGGTCCGGTCCGGCATGGAACCATCAGCTGCCAGGTCGGTGGCGGCCGCCGAAGATCGCGCCGACAGCGGACGCGCGGCACGGCATCTGGCGTTTTTCGCGTTCGTCCCATTGTCGCTGCTGCTGGTTTTCGCGGCAGTCCGCGAACCGTTTACCGCACCTTATGGATTCTTCACCATCCGCTACGTGTGCCCATTCGCCCCGTTCAGCTATATGTTCCTGGGATTGCTGTGCTCGCGCATCGTCCTTGGCACGCGGGAGACCGGTGCCGGGGGCTTTTGCGGCAAAGCCACCCGCTTCCTGCGTCGTTGGAGCGCATGGCTGCTGTCGATCGCGGTACTCGCAGGCGGTTCCATCGGCTTCGCGTTCCAAGGAAACTACATCTACGAACAGCAGACCACGCCGCAAACCGCGCGGACGGCACGCACCGTGGCCTGCGACGCGGATAACGCGGTGGTGGCATCCAGCGAATTCGACTATATTGAATCCCTATACTATTTCCGCTCATGCGTCAACTACCATTTTCTGAAGGACGGCGAGGTGAGCACGCGCGGCGGTTACGCGCCGCTGCACGGCAGTCCCGCGCAAGTACGTCATATCGATGACCTGGACACCGAAAGAGTGACCTATCTTGTCCGTGGCGGCGAGAAGATCACCGAAACCAGGCATTACCGAATCGTCGGCACGACAGTCAACGGATCGAACAAGGCAATCACGTTGGAAAGGCGATAAATGAACATCACCGTATATCTGGGAGCCATGAGGGCAACGACCCGTCGTACAGGAAGGCCGTCGAGGAATTGGGCGCATGGATCGCCGGCAATGGCAACCGTCTCGTGTATGGCGGCTCGGATGAGGGCCTGATGGCTGTGATAGCCGATACGGTGCTGGCGCACGGCGGTGAGGTGACCGGCATCGAGGCGCAGATGTTCGCCGACCAAGGCGTGGCGCATCAGGGACTAACCGAACTGGTCATCGTGCCGGACATCACGGAACGCCGTACCCGCATGATCGAACTGGGCGACGTGTTCATCGCCTTCCCCGGCGGCACGGGCACATTGGAGGAAGTCAGCGAAGTGGTGTCGAAGATCTGCCTGAATCAGCTGTCCCAACCGTGCATCTTCTATAACCTCAACGGTTTCTACGATGATATGAAGGCGTTCCTGCAGCGGATGATCAACGTGGGCTTCTCCACGTCCGAACGTCAGCACGGCATCTATTTCGCGTCGAATCTGACCGAAATCGAACACATCATCGCCACACATCAGCCTAACGGACGGCATGCACGCCCGCAAGTCTAAGTCAGGCGACCGGCAGAACGGCGTGCAGAATCGTCATAATCGTCAATCCGATGACCGCGGTAACGGTCAATGAGAAGCCGGCAAGCTTGGCATTGCCCGTCAGCGAGTCGGTGAATTTCGTAGAGAAAATCGTCACCGGGGCGAATGCGGCCAAGACCACGATTTCGCGGACACGTTCGTCCAACGGCAACAGGAACCATGCGGCCAATGCGATGAGGACGCTGAACAGGAAACGCCATGCGATGACCTTGCCCAGTTCCGAACGGTCCTTGTGATTGTCGGGAATCTCCATCATCAGGCCGATCATGGCCATTGCAGCGAACGCGTTGGCATTGGCGAACGGCGTGATAAGCGTGACGATCCAATGTGGGACGCTCCACCCGGCAAACATGAATACCAGCATAAGCATGTAGCAGTCAAACGAGATGGACGAGTAGAAATCGTGCGCGATGTTCTTGATCTTAAGGCTCAACGGCAGATTCTTGGCGGGGCTCCCCAAGTGCAGCAACGAACGGGTGATGGTCAGGGATGCAGCGGTGGCGATGATGGCGTTGCCGATATCAAGCATGATGACCGGCAGGCCGGCGCTTGGCCCCATGAAGGTCTGCACCACCGGCAGGCAAAACGCACCGATGTTCAGTCCCGACGCGTTGAGCATCTGATAAGCACGGTAGCGTGGCTCGTCGCCGCGCGATCCGAAATACACGACGAACAACGGAATCAGGCAGGCAAATAAGCCGAATACGACAAGCCACAGCAGGTTCATCGGATGCTTGTTCGTGGCGAAGCTCATGATGATGGCGCATGGCAGAGTGAGGTTGAATACCAGTCCCTGAACCACTTTATAGGATTTGTCGGAGAAGATATGGATGCGTTTGAGCAGGTAGACGCTGATGATGACGAGTAGCAAAGATCCGGCTTGGAACAACATACGGCCGAGTATAGGAGCGTAAACGACGCATTGCGGGATCAGCAGACACAATGTGACCGTTGCCGAAGAAAGAACGACGCTACTTTGTCAGGGGTCATGTCCCTGACCATGCGCGAAAAAGCGTCATCCGTAAGGAAGAAAATGACAACGCCGAATCACCCGGGAAAGCAGTGCGTACGGCCATCAAGCACGACAACCTCATCGCCCGGTGCATTCGTCGACCGAGCGTATCCGGCGGCGCGACCTGGACGACTGGATCGCCGGCCTGTCCGAACGGCCGCGGTAAACGGAAAAGACACGACCCCCGCATGGCTCTTGCGAGTCGTGCGGGGGTCGTGTTTTCGGAATACAACTAGACCTGAGCTATACTGACAGGGTAAAAACCCAGTCGCCAGTAGGCTCAGGGGTTATGCCCGTCAGATGTGGAAGTACAGCTCGTACTCCAGCGGGGTCGGGGCCAGACGAGCCTGGTCGATCTCGCCGCGCTTGATGCTGATCCAGGTATCGATCAGGTCGTCGGTGAAGACGTCGCCTGCGGTGAGGAAGTCGTGATCTTCCTCAAGGGCGTCCATAGCCTCAGCCAGGGAGCTCGGAACCTGCTTGATGCCAGCGTGCTCTTCCGGCGGCAGCTCGTACAGGTCCTTGTCGACCGGTGCCGGAGGTTCGATGTGGTTCAGGATGCCGTCCAGGCCTGCCATCAGCTGTGCGGAGAAGGCGAGGAACGGGTTGCAGGACGGATCCGGAGCGCGGAACTCGATACGCTTCGCAGCCGGGGAGGTGCCGGCCAGCGGAATACGGATGGCGGCGGAGCGGTTACGAGCGGAGTCACCAGGTTGACCGGAGCCTCGAAGCCCGGGACCAGACGGTGGTAGGAGTTCAGAGACGGGTTGGTGAAGGCGAGCACAGAGGAAGAGTGCTTGATCAGGCCGCCGATGTACCAGCGGGCGAGGTCGGACAGACCGCCGTAGTTCTTCTCATCGTAGAACAGCGGCTTGCCGTCCTTCCACAGGGACTGGTGGCAGTGCATGCCGGTACCGTTGTCGCCTGCGATCGGCTTCGGCATGAAGGTGGCGGCTTGCCAGCGAGGGCAGCGGTCTCGTGGACGACGTACTTGTACTTCATCAGGTCATCGCCTGCGTGCTGCAGGGAGTTGAAGCGGTAGTTGATCTCCTGCTGGCCAGCGCCTGCCACCTCGTGGTGGGAACGCTCGAGAATCAGGCCGACCTTCTGCAGGTTGGCGACCATGTCGTCGCGCAGGTCCTGGGTGTGGTCAATCGGCGGAACCGGGAAGTAGCCCTTCTTGACGCGGTTCTTGAACGCGATGTTCGGAGTGCCATCGTCCTCGGTGTCGATACCGGAGTTCCACGGAGCCTCGATGGAGTCCACCTCGTAGAAGGAGCGCTGCATGCTGTTCTCGAAACGTACCTTGTCGAAGATGAAGAACTCGGCTTCCGGAGCGAAGGAAGCGGTATCGGCGATGCCGGTGGACTTCAGGTAAGCCTCGGCCTTGCCGGCAACCTGACGCGGGTCGCGGGAGTACGGCTCGTCGGTCAGCGGGTCGACGATGGAGAATGCCACGTCGAGGGTCTTGTGCTTGCGGAACGGATCGATGAATGCGGTGGAAACGTCCGGCACCAGCTTCATATCGGACTCGTTGATGGCCTGGAAGCTTCCACGGAAGAACCATCGAACGGCATGCCGTCGGTGAAGGCGTCCTTCAGGAATTCGCTTGCCGGCACGGTGAAGTGCTGCTGAACACCGATCAGATCGGTGAAGCGAACGGAGACATACTCAATGCCTTCCTTGTTGATAAGGGCCTCAGCATCAGCCTTGGTTTCAAGTGCAGTCACGGGACCGCTCCTTTCGAATAAGTTACTTACAGGCTCTTAGTCTATGGTCGCGCGTTTCGCTCACTCGCCATTTGGGTTACGAGAATGTTTCGTAATGACATATTCGAGGTGTGATTTCGCGGAAAATCACGATTCGATTGTTACGAACAGCCACGTCCGCCCCTTCAGAAGCGTTCATTTAATGGACAGGCAGCATGAAAAAGGTCCCGATCGTATGAATACGATCGGAACCTTCCGTGACATCATGCGGGTGCTATGACCGTCAGCGGCCGCGCATGGCGCGACGCTGACGCGCTGCGGATGCATCGGGTCGACGCCCTTCGCACGCTCATGCCGTTCTTCAGCTGCAGAGTGCGCAGACGCTCGTTGAGCACCGTGAGCTCGGTCTTGGTGAGCACGAAACGAGTCCTCGGATGGATGGCGGCCATCAGCTTGTTCTTGTGATGGGTCGGCTGGTAGCTCTTGAACTTGAGCAGCGTCTTGCGCACGTCCTTGAGGCGGGTCTGGTTTGCGCCGGTGCCGACGTACATACGGTAGACCGGGATTTCGGAGCCGGCGGTCACGCCCTTGATGCGCTGCTCCTGACGATCCATGCTCGCTTGACGCGATTGTAATCGCCTTCGCCCAGCAGATAGATGCCGTTGTAACCGGTACCGCGCCAGATGGCGTCCTTGGTCTTCGGGTCAATCCACACCGGTTCCTGGGGGAAGTTGAAGCCGGCCTTGCTGATGTTGCCGAGCACGCTTACTGCGGCACCGGGACGACCTTCGATCTTGGCGTAGCGACCTTGTCGGCACGCTTGGTGAGCATCATGGTGGCGAACAGCACGCCCAGCATGACGGCAAGAATCATGAACAGGATCCAGCTGAACACATGCCACTTGAATATGACGCCCAGTACGACGAACACGACAATCGGTGCCACGAACACGCCACCGCACAGCCACGGAAGCGCCTTATCCTCAGCTTGGGTGTATTTGAAGATCTGGATGATCTGGCTGATGGTGCCTTGCTTCTTCTGCTTCTTTTTCTCTGCTTTATCTGCCATCGACTTCCTCGCTTGACGGTTCGGTTACACACACTGGGACGATAGTTTATCAGGAACCATGCCATTTATGGTGCGACTGCGCTATTCTATCCGCCTATCTCGTATGCAGCGGGCGTCCGTCCGCTTTCAGCAACGCCTCACCGAGCGTCTCGCTGAACGTGGGATGCGGGTGGATGAGCCGTGCCGCATCGGCAAGCGGGACACGGTTGCCGACCAACTGTTCGGCTTCCGCTATCAAATCACTGGCGATTGGGCTGACGATGTGCACGCCCAACACCACCTGCATATCAGGATTGTTCGCAAACGCACCGCTGACGACGGTCATCGATCCGCCTTCCCCGCTCATCAGCATGCGCGCGTTGGACAGCATCGGGTATGCCGTCTCCTTCGGCTCGACCACGTCTTCGCGCGCTTTTGCCTGGTCGAGCGTCAATCCGACGCTTGCTGCTTCGGGGAAAGAGAACACCACCTGTGGCACGGTGTCGTCAAGCACGGGTTTTGGATCGGCTCCGGCGATTTTCTCAGCGATGGTGATGCCTTGTTCAAAGGCGCGGTGGGCCAGCGCATGACCTGGAGTGATGTCTCCCAGCGCCCACACGCCATCAAGGTTCGTCCGTCCGTATCCGTCGACGGTCACGTATCCTCGTTCGTCGAGCTTCAGGCCGCTGGAGCGGAACCAGTCGCGTCGGTATTGGGCACACGTCCGATGGCGGCAAGCACCACTTCGCCGTAAGCGGTGCGGTCCTCATCGGAATCGCCCTGCCGATAGTGCACAGTGGCCCCTAGGTTCGCGCCAGTGTCGACACGGTCCACCGCGGTGCGTGCGATCACGTTCACTCCCCTGCGTTTCAGCTCACGTGTCAGCGTCATCGAAGCACGGCGTTCCCATGTGGACAGCACGCGGTCCTTACGAATCAGCAGTGTCACTTCGCAACCGGCGGCATTCCACAGCGACGCGAATTCCAATGCCACCGCACCCGCACCGATAATCACCGCGCTGGAGGGCAAGGTATTCAGCTCCAACGCCTGGGTGGAATCGATCAGCGCGCCGGCGAACGGATTTCCAGGCAACGCAAGCGGACGCGATCCGGTTGCCAACACGACGTCGTCGGCATCGATCGCAAGTTCCGTTTCAACCGGTTCGAACACGCCGGCTTCCACGGACCGCGATACCTGCGTCTCCCCCTCAGCCGGCGTGACACGTACTGTATGCGCGTTCTGCAATGCCGCGCAACCGCGGAATACGGTGACGCCGCGATGCGCCAGCAGGCCCGTCAGCCCTTTCGTCATCGTTTCCACGGTGGAGACGCGGAAATCACGTAATCTGCCGAAATCGATGCTCTGCAGCGTGGCGTTGATGCCCATGCGTTCGGCGTTATGGATGGTTTCGACGCTATGCACGGCGGTCAACAATGCCTTCGATGGGATGCATCCGCGGTTGAGGCATGTGCCACCGAGCGTACCGTCACGTTCGATCAACGCCACCGATTTGCCGAGTTCCGCGGCACGCAGTGCCGTAGAGTAACCGCCGGGGCCGGCTCCGATGATAGCGATGTCGAAATGCTGTTGAACCATATTGAATCCCAATTCGTTCCTCATTGATTCGTTTGCACGCACGTGAAGTGAGCTTTTGTTCGATGCGAGCAATCGTTTTCCATGGTAATGGAAAAGCCGTCAGTTGTTCGCTGACGGCTTGAAAAATCACCGGCGGTTCTCGATACCGATCACTCCGGCCAGTGTCCACGCTTCGGGTAACGAGGCTTCGGAAGCCTCCAACGGCGAATCTGGATGGCACGGCTCCACGCATAGGAACCGGAACGCATGCCCTTGGCCACGGACTGCTCACCGAATTTCTCGATGAGCTTCTTCTTGAGCTTGTGCCACATGACCGCCACGTCGATAATCACGGCGAACAAGTAGACATACATGATCAGCATGAGCGGCAACGCCAATGCAGGCCACTTGTAGGTGACGACCATGGATCCGATCAGGATTATGAACGCGACCGGGATGAAGAACTCGCCCAGATTGAAGCGGGCATCGACGTAGTCACGGATGTAGATGCGCCACGGCAGACGTTCCGACTTCGGCATGTGGTTGATGTCGCCACTTTGCATGGCATCGTATTCGGCGTTCTCACGTTCGCGGATGCGGGCCTTGGCCGCCTTACGGCTGGCGTCGCGATCCTTGGGGACCAGCGGACGGAGATTCTGCGCCTGGGCGTCCTTGCGCTTCGGGGTCGGACGGCCCTTGCCGGAGGTCGGCTGTGCAGCCTTGCTCTTGACGTTCTCCTGCGCCGGTTCTTCCTTCTTGGTAAACAAACTCATGCCTATAGAGCGTAAGGTGACGTATCGACGCTCGATGCCGCCCGCGGTGCCGTCTGCGTTGCGGTTCAAGCTTGCGATTCAAGCTGCGGTCGGACGGTCTGCAAAGAACGGATACAATGGACATTCGTCACACGATATTCAATCCGCGTAATACACACGCATATATAGGGAGCATCAAGGATTATGACAGCTTTAGGAGCCGAAGAGATCCGCACGCGCGTCGAGTCGGATTTCAACCGCATCGTCGACGTGTTGAACCAGAAGATCGCCTTGCAGTCGATTTCCGCGAAAGGCATCACCGCCGATCATATGAAGCGTTCCGCGCAATTCGTGGCGGACCTGCTGCGCGAGGTCGGCGTCGATACGAAGGTGGTGCAGTCGCATAACCCCGACGGCACGCCGGGCGCTTGGGAGGTCATCGGTTCCAAAAACGTCAGCGAGGATGCGCCGACGGTGCTGCTGTACGCGCACCATGACGTGCAGCCGGTGCCGGATCCGAGCGTATGGAACACCGACCCGTTCGTCGGCACTGAAATCGACACGCGTCTGTACGGCCGCGGAGCCGCGGACGACGGCGGTGGAATCGCCATTCATTCCGGTGCGCTGAAAGCGCTTGAAGACGATCTGAAGGTGAACATCAAGGTGTTCATCGAAGGTGAGGAGGAGATGGGTTCTCCGAGCTTCATTCCGTTCATCGAAGAGCACCGGGACGAGTTCGCTTCCGATGTGATCATTGTGGCCGATTCGGGCAACTGGTCCGCTGAGATTCCGTCGCTGACCACGTCGCTGCGTGGCAACACCGATATTGATGTGCATGTCAAGGCGTTGGAACATCCGGTGCATTCCGGCCAGTATGGCGGCCCGATTCTTGACGCGAACACGCTGGCTGCGATGTTGATTTCCTCCATGTACGATGCCAATGGCGATTTGGCCGTGCCGGGCGTTGCGTCCGAGGAACCGGTTGGCGGCCTGCAGCGTGATATGGACGAGGCGACTGTGCGTGCCGACGCGGGCATCGTCGAATCGTATCGTCTTGCCGGCACCGGTTCGCTCGCCGCGCGTCTGTGGACGAAGCCCAGCGTCACCGTCATCGGGTTCGACGCGCATCCGGTGGAAGGATCCTTCAACGTCATCTCTCCTGAAACCACGTTCCGTCTGAGCTTGCGCACCGCGCCGAACCAGCGCCCGGAAGAGGCCCAGGAGGCGTTGGCCAAGTTCATGGTGAGCATGCGCCGTTCGGTGCCGAAGTGTGGGTCGACAAGCTCGACAACGGCATGGGCTGGGCCATGGATCCGAACGCTGAGGCCACCAAGGACGCCATGGACGCCATGGAGGAAGCGTTCGGTGTGGCTCCGGTCAACAAGGGCGAGGGTGGCTCCATCCCGTTCATTCCGGAATTGCAGCGCATCTTCCCGAAGGCGCAGGTGCTGGTCACCGGTCCGGAGGATCCGAAGGCCAACGCGCATAGCCCGAACGAGTCCATCAGTCTGCCGGCGTTGAAGAACAACGTCATCACCGAAGCGTTGCTGCTGGATAAGCTCGCCAAGTAAGAAGCCGTGTAAGGCTTGCCGAAATAGGATAAAGCTCTCTGTCATACGATTCCGATTGGAACGTATGACAGAGAGCTTTTTCATTTAGCTGCCGATTGGGGAATCATCATCCATTAGTTGGACACGTTGCTGAACGCCCAATGCCAGTAGCCGGTGTAGTATGCGGTGGCCAACGCGATTGCCGGCACCGCGATGCAGATGGCGTAGAACAGCCAGTCGACCGCATGCAGTTTCGATTCGCGCGCTTGGCTTCGTGGCGCGTCGGATCCGAATCCGCGCGCTTCCATGGCGGTGGCGAGTTTCGTTCCACGTCGGATGGATACGACGAGCAGGCTGAATGCTTGCGAGAAGACGCGTTTGATGGTGCTGCCGTCGCCGAGGCCACGCGAGCGGCGTGACTGGCCGAGTGCACGCCAATCGTCCTGCAGCAGCGTGAACATGCGCATGCCGGCAAGGCCGCCGTATACGAAACGTTGCGGCAGGCGCAGAATCTGCACGAGTCCGTCGGCCAGATCGGTCGGGTCGAGTCCCAAAGCCAGAATCACACCCGGCACGGCGATTGCGGCGACACGTAGGAATGTGGCCAACGCCAGATAGAGCGATCCTTGGGAGATGACGATGATGCCGCCCAGATTGGCCAGCACCGTGCCGGATGTCTTGCCATACAACGCCACGGAAACGAAGCTGCCTGTGGCCGCTATCCATACCGGCCATGTCTTGCGCAAGACCGTCCAGGGAGCCACTCCGCCGATCCATAACAATAGCATTTCCAAACCAAACGCCACGGATGCCGAAACGACATCGAGGGTGAAGAACATCGGAATGCACAGGATCAACGCACCGATGAAACGGCTTACCGGTTGATTTTCGCCACGAACCATGACGGTGACGCCGGCTTCGTTTCGTTACGACGTTCCTTGTGTGGCACCACGGTAATGGTTTCGAGCTTTTCATTGCCGTCGCGCCCACTGTTTTTGTTGGTTTCGAGCATGTCACTCCCCCTCTCTGACCAAAATACGGCGTGCGCCCAGCGCTTCGATGAGCGGCTCATCGTGCGTAATCATGATGACCGCGCAACCTTGGTCGCGCGCACCGGCGATCAATTGGACCATGCTGGTCCACGTGGTGAAATCCTGTCCGAATGTCGGCTCGTCCATGACCAGCACTTTTGGCGCGGCAGCCAGCATGGACGCCACGGACAGTCTTCTTTTCTCACCGCCCGATAGGGTGAATGGATTCGCTTTGGCGAAGCGGGAAAGATTCAGGCGTTCCAACAGCCTGTCGGCGATGGAATACGCCTCCTCGTCGGTTTTGCCCATGGATTTGGGGCCGATGGCCACCTCGTCTCGCACGGTGGATGCGGCGAACTGGTGTTCCGGCTCTTGGAACACCATGCCGATACGTCCCAGCAAGTCGCGGCTTTTCCATGTGATCACATTGTTTTCGCGATGGTGAGGTACCAGATCGTCCGCCATGCATACACGTCCTGCTATCGGTTTGAGCAGTCCTGCGAGAGTGAGTCCGAGTGTGGATTTGCCCACGCCGTTTCTGCCGGTCAACGCGGTCACCTCACCGGAATGGAATTCGAGGTCGATATGCTCGCCGAGCGGGAAATCATAGCCGAAGCTCAGATCCCGCGTGTAAAGCACGACGTCCTGCGGTTGCCGGATTTGTTCCGGTTTGGGCGCGTGGCTTTCGATGGTGCGGCCCGGCACCCACGCACCGCCGTCGGCAAGCACCTGACCCATGTGGCCGAACACTTCGTCTGGAGTGCCGTCGGCGATTACGCCGCCGACGTTCGAATCGGCTTCGGGTTTGCCCAGCACGATGACGCGGTCGACCAGGTCGAGCCACACGTCGATATGATGTTCCACCACAACCAGCGTCTCATGGGTTTGTTCGAGGACGTGGCGGACAGCGTCGTGCACTTCCTTGACACCGTCCGGGTCAAGGTTGGCGGTCGGTTCGTCAAGCAGCAGCAGGCCAGGGTGCATGGCCAGCACGCCCGCCAAGGCGAGGCGCTGACGTTGCCCGCCGGAAAGTCCTCGTGTGGAGCGGTCGAACGCCATGTAGTCGAGCCCGACGATGTCAAGGGCGGCTCGTGCCCGGTTCCAGATTTCATCTTTCGGCAGGTTCAGGTTCTCGCAGCCGAATGCGGTGTCGTCTCCGGCACGTTCGAGAATCGTCTGCGAGTCCGGGTCCTGAAGCACCAGCCACAACGTCCGCGCGCTTGTCTGGCGTCGACGCCGTCGATGAGCAGCTCGCCTTCCTGCTCGCCTTCGTCATCTCCACCGAGCACGCCGGCCAAACCGGACATCAGGGTTGATTTGCCTGCGCCGGACGCGCCAAGCAACAGTACCCGCTCCCCCGGTTTGATGTCGAAGTCGACGTGTCGTAGCGCGAAATCCTTACGTGAGGCGTGTCTCCATCCCCAATCATGTGCGGTCACGCCGGCCGCTGTTGTGTTCTGAACGTCAGTGGTCATTCGTCGTTCTTTCTTCTGATTGTCATGCTGTTGTTTCGTATGCCGTTGTCATGCGATGCGCCATCACAAGAAAATCCCGCACCACCTTGATGTGATGCGGGATTTGCTTGCATCGGACAATCAGACCAGTTCCTGCGTACGACCGGATTCGAAGCGGTCGAGCACGCCGGTCTTGGCGATGGCCACCTGCAGGAGGTACATCACCGCGCCGGCGAGCACCGCGCCGGAAATGGCGGAGGCGATCAGGTAGATGCTGACGCGTAGCGCGCTCCAAGCCGGATTGGTAAGCCAGTAGTACAGGCCGCAGCCGACGCCTGCAAGTGCGCCGGAGATCGTGGTGGACAGCAGGTCCCACTTCTTATAGGCGAAGATGGCAAGACCGATTTCGGCGCCGAGGCCCTGCACGATGCCGACGATCAGCGAGCCGCCGACGCCCCACTGGTTGCCCATGGTGAGTTCGAGCGCGGCCGCGAGGGTTTCCGCGAACAGTGCGGCTCCAGGCTTGCGCACGATGATGGCGGCCAGAGGGCCTGCGAACAGCCAGAAAGCGTTAAGCAGGCCTTCGAAGCCTGGAGTCACCGCCTCGAAGAGGGCCAGCGGCGCGGTGCAGACGATGTCCCAGCCCCAGAAGATCACGCCGGATGCGACGGCGATGATGCTGCGACGACGATATCGACCACGCGCCACTTGTTGTTGTGTTTGCGAACTGCGGAAGACTGGTTTTCTTCAGTCATGGGATATGTGCCTTTCTCTTTTCGTCAAGGCACGGGAAATAGAGAGACGTCCGTGCGCCGGCATTACCCGGTATACGTTCATACGGTTGAAGCGGTTGCTTCCTCTCAGCCATTCGGCCCCCGTGTCTGCGCCTGATATTACACAGGACCCACGATTTACGTCGGTTTTGTCTCATAACGGATTCCGTATTCCGTGGCTGAGTCACATTCCGATGTGTTGTTTTGGAGGAACGCTCCAACCGTATGGTGATTTTATTGAGGCAGTCTCATCAGCGATTCGGCAAGATTCTTGAATGTTTCTCCGATACCGTCCGACCGCAACGCGCCCTCTTTGGTTAGGACTGCGGGCCGGCCTGCTTCGCCGGTTTCGCGCAGTTCAGGCTCCAATGGGAGTTGTGCGAGCAGTGGCACTTCATAGCCGAGGCTGTGGGTCAGCTGTTCGGATACGCGTGCGCCGCCACCTTCGCCGAAGATACGTAGCTTCTCGCCTTTGTGCTCGTAGTAGCTCATGTTTTCCACGACGCCGCGAACTTTCATCGGCACCTGCAATGCCACCAGGCCGGATCGTACCGCGATGTCGGAGGCGGATGGCTGCGGTGTGGTGACCACCACCAGTTCGGCGTTCGGCAGTGCCTGTGCCACGGAAATCGCCATGTCGCCGGTGCCGGGCGCCAGGTCGAGCAGCAATACGTCCGGCTCGCCCCACCATACGTCGGATAGGAATTGTTCCAAGGAGCGTTGCAGTCTTGGACCACGCCATAGGATGGCTCTGTCCGCGCCGGCGAACATGCCGATGGAGATCAGTTTCACACCCCATGCGGTGACGGGCATGAGCATGCCGTTGAGGTTCGTGGGCTGTGATTGCACGCCGAATAGCCTGGGCAGCGAGAAACCGTAGATGTCGGCGTCGATGGCGGCGGTATCGTAGCCGAGCGCCGCGAATGTGGCTGCCAGATTGGCGGTGACAGACGATTTGCCCACGCCGCCTTTACCGGAGGCGATGGCGAAGATGCGGGTTTTGATGCCGGGTTTGTTGAACGGGTTCTGTTTACGTTCCGCTTTGAGGCCGGCCACCAGCTGGGTGAGTTTGTCTTGGCTCATGGAGCCGACTTCGATGCTGGGAATCAACGTGGCATCGGGATAGGAGCGACCGCGCCGTTGATCTGGTTGGTGATGGTCTGCGACAGCGGACAGCCTTCCACGGTCAGTTCGACCCGCACCCGTACGTCGTACGTGTTGGTTTCGCCTGCCACTGGCGTGGCGTCAATGGCTGCGATCATGCCCAAGTCGGTGACGGACCTGCCCAGTTCGGGGTCAATCACTTTGCTTAGCCGTTCGTAGATGCGCGCTTCGATGGTGCGCTCGTCGCTCATGCTTCCTCCTTATGCCGCGTACCACAGTAGCGGTTCGCGGCACGGCTTGCCAGATGGTGTGGCGATTATTCAACTGTTCCTGTGTCGAGCAGCTGTTTGAATTGGTCTTCGTTGAGCATGGGGATGCCCAGTTCCTCGGCTTTTGCGGCTTTTGAGCGGCATTCTCGCCTACGACGACCCAATCGGTTTTCTTGCTGACGGATCCTGCGGCTTTGCCTCCGCGCAGAACGATGGCCTCTTTGGCGGAATCGCGGGAGAATCCTTCCAACGAGCCGGTGACCACGACCGTTTTGCCTGCCAATGTCTGTGGTAGTCCGCTGGCTTGGGCTTGTCCGACTCCTACGCCGGCGGCCTTCCATGCGTCAAGCACGGCACCGCGCCAATTGCCCGGCTCACGGGCCGCGGTGAACCATGTGACTACGGATTCCGCAATTTCCGGACCAATACCGTCGATTTGGGACAATTCGTCCACGCTGGCATGTTCGATGGCATCCAACGTACCGAACGCGCTGGCGATGGTGCGTGCGGTGGGCGGTCCGAGCCTGCGGATGGACAGGGCCACCAGAACGCGCCACAGGTCGGCATGGCGGGCTTTGTCCATTTCGTCGAGCATCTTGCGAGTGTTTTCCGCCGGACGAATGTACACCGGCTGCACGCTGGACGTGCCTCCACGGGATACCTTGATTTCCTCGCGGATCACCACGGCGTCATCCGGCACCACGTATTGCGGATATTCCGCGGTCTCGTCGATGTCGGCTTCCTTGCGTTTGCGGGCGGCGGTAGGCGCGGTCCAGAATGCGGGCACCTGATGCCATAATCCGGATCCGCCCACACGTTTGCGCACTTTCTTGATCTTGCCGTTTGACCCGACGGTCTCGTGGATTTCGATGATTGGGGCCTCGCGCCAGACGCGCACATCCTTGAGGTCTGCGGACGTCAACGAGAACAGCCCGGCCTCGCTGGACAGCACAGGTGTCTGCATGGGCGGCAGTTCCAGTCCTGCCACCGGCTCGTACGGTTCAGGCTCCTCACCGGGTTTCACCACGATTTCGGTGATGTTCGGCGCATACGTGTCGATGGAATCGGGCCTGTCCTCTTCGGGATTCGTCAGCGCAATGGCTGATTGGTCGCCAGATGTTCGATATCGACGCCTTACGGGACGCCAGATTGATGATCCGCTCGGTCAGCTGCGCCGGGCAGGATTCCACGTTCGGGCAGCGTATATCTTTGTCTCCCTCTTTGGCGGGAGCGAGTTCCGCGCCGCAGCTCGGGCAACGCGTGGGCATCACGAACCGGCGGATCTGGCCCTCACGTCCCTTGCGTCGCTCCAGCACCGGACCGACGAGCTCGGGAATCACGTCTCCCGCCTTGCGCACCACCACGGTGTCGCCGATGAGCACGCCTTTGCGTTCCACTTCAAAGGGGTTGTGCAGCGTGGTACGGGATACTGTGGAACCGGCCACGTACACGGGTTTCAACACCGCCACCGGAGTCACACGTCCGGTGCGCCCCACCTGCACAGTGATGTCAAGCAGCTCGGTATTGACTTCTTCCGGTGGATATTTGTAGGCGATGGCCCAGCGCGGCGCACGCGATGTGGCACCAAGGGAACGCTGCAATCCCAAATCGTCGACCTTCACGACGATGCCGTCAAGCGCGTGTTCGATGTCGCCTCGGTGTTCGCCGTAATAGTCGATCATGTCGAGGATTTCCTTGAACGACGTGACCTCACGGTTGTGCGGAGAGACGGGCACACCCCATTTCTTATACAATTCGTAGGCTTCGGATTGGTCGTTGACCACATCATGGCCGTTGCCGGCGTGCCCCGCACCCCAACGCAGCGATCCGATGCCGTGCGCGTAGAAGCTCAGGCGACGGGTTGCGGTGATACGCGGATCCTTCTGTCTCAGGCTACCTGCGGCCGCGTTGCGGGGATTGGCGAATGGCGCGCGACCGGCGTCCTCGTTCTCGGCGTTCAGCTTGTTGAAATCGTCCCATCGCATGAACACTTCGCCGCGGATCTCCACGAATTCGGGAATGTCTTCCTCCGGTCCGGCAAGGTTCTGCGGAATGGTGGAGATGGTGCGCACGTTGAGAGTGATGTCCTCGCCGGTCACGCCATCGCCTCTGGTCAGACCCTGTTCAAGCACGCCGTTGCGGTAGATGAGGTTCAGCGCAAGACCGTCGATTTTCACCTCGCAGGTCATGGGCAGTGGCTTCGATTCGGGCCAATCCAATCCCCTGAGCACGCCGTCGTACCATTCGCGCAGCTCCTCGATGGAGAACACGTCATCGAGGCTCATCATGCGCGATGGATGACGTACGGAAGCGAAGTCGTTGGAGAACGTGCCGCCCACACGATGGGTCGGTGACTGCGGTGAGTCAAGTGATGGGAACTGCGCCTCAAGCGATTGCAGGCAGCGCAATCTTGCGTCATATGCCGCGTCGGATGAGACGGGGGCATCGTCGATATAGTATGCGATCTGGTCTGATTCCACCCATGCGGCCACGCGCGCCCACAGCCTGGCCGCGGCTTCGGCGCTCATCGAAGCCACATCAACCTTGTCGAGGCGCATGGCGTCGGCATCGGTCGGCTGCAACGCGGCAATCCAACGTTCGCTGCCCGGAGTCAGCGAAGCCAGCCCTCATCGGCCACGACGGCCGCGGAACTACCGTCGCTCTCCGGCGCGTCGAAATCCCATGCCAACTGTTCGGAATCATCACGATTCGTCATTGTCACCGCTTTCCCATCATTTCCGCCATGCCGCGCGGATGTCCACGCCAGCACCGATTATCGCACAAATGTTCGACCGTTTTGTTAGTTGTTCAGAGAGCGCAGGAACTGCACCTGCACCACGTCGGCACCGTCATGGTCTTCGTAATCCATGCGCATCGCGGCCACCGACAGGGTGCGTGCGGGCACGAACATGCCTTTGTCCACGCAGACGCGGGCCGCTTGGTGCATCAGGGGCGCGACCGGCGTGTTCGGCCATACCGGCAGTCCGGCGTCGGCGAGCACGTGGATGGCTTCCTGCACGTTGGTCGGCACCGGAATGCACTGCGATTGCGCTCTTCCGATCAGTTCCTGCAGTTCGCTTTCGAGCACGGCGATACGTCCGGGGGCGATCTCCTCGCTCATGATGTATGAGGCGGCGGCAAGGTCGAAGTGGTCGCACATCCATTCCGCATAGGCGAGGCGATAGTAGGCAAATGAGGCGTCTTCCCGGTCAAGCGCGACGTTCAGCGCGTTGAGGCATGCCGCACGTGCCGGATCCCAGTCCTCGGCACGCCCCAGCTGCACGGCGAGCTTGAGGTGCGACAGCGGGTATGCGGGGGCGTAACGCACCATGCGTTCAGATGCGGCAGCGCGGCATCGACGCCTTTGACTTGGGCGAGCAGGTCGGCAAGCTCCATATGCATGTAGAACAGGTTGTCGGGAATGAGCACCGTTCTTTCGCCTTCGGTGGCGAACATGCGGTTGTAGATGACGCGTTCCGCATATGAATTGAAGTACCGCGGCACGCCCGGATTTTCAGCGAAGATCCGGTCCATGCGTTCGAGTGTGGACTGGGCGGATTCGATGGCCCGCTCGACGTCTCCGGAGAACAGCATGTCTCGTGCCTTCAGACGTTCGTCATCGAGGGATTGCGCCAGTTCGAATGAGAAGTCGGGCGTGTCTTCGCCGTCGATCAGCGCGCTGGTGACCTGCGGTGCCAATTCGGTCAATTCCGGATCGGATATGGAATTGATGATGTCCATGGCCTGTTTGGCTTTGGCCACCGATTCGAGTCCGTCGCTTTGCGCAAGACGATGGAACTCCCCCACGGCGCGCTGCAACAGGTCGACACGCTGGATGGACAGGCCCATCATGTTCTCACAGCCGAACAACTGCGCCGTGCCGTCATCAAAACGAATGTCGGACAGTTCGGGTTCTTCTTGGCTTCCCGCCGGTGAGAATCGGCTGTCACGAAGGTCGAAGGCCGCATCGATGGGTTTGAGCGCGCCTTTGCCGTCCACGTCCATTTCGGCGTCGAACATGCGGTATGTGGCGGTTGGATGGGCCAATCCGTCAGTGTCGAGCCGCTTCAGGAACTCGTCGCGGGCGAAGGTGACGGTCACCAAGTTGCGTACGGTCGGGTTTTTGCGCAGCTGCGCCATCGGATCGTCGGCATCATCATCGAGGTAGGTGTCGTACTCCGTTTTGTCGCTGGCGTCGTCCCGCATGGAGGCGTCGTCATCATCGGCGCGTCCGTCCGGTACCGCGAACGCCATTTCGTCGAAGTCGATGTCTTTCATCAGGCCTTCGAACTGGCCGTCCACCGTATCGTCTCCAGTGCCAACGCTATCCGAGCCAGCCGAATCGTCGGAATCGATTGATTCGGATGAGATATCGGTGGTTCTCGGAGTGACGGGCCGAGCCGGATCGCCATGGTAGTCGCCGTCCTTTGGAGCGGCTTTGGATCCGGATGGCCTCATGTCTCCGGTACGGATGCGTTCGAAGGCGCTTAACGCCTCGCTCATCAACTCGCTGATGGCGGAATCCTGTTCGGCTACGGCCTCTTCCAGACCAATCGAATCGATGTGCATCGACACGCGTTTGACATTCGGATCGGCTCCGAAGCTCAGCGCGGCCATCATGAGTCCGACGCGCAGATTGTAATCGACGCTCATACGCGTGCGTTCGACGTCGGTCAGGTCGATCCACGCGCAGCGCGATACGTCGTATCGGGTGAACGGCATCATGGACACTCCAGCAGAAGTGAAGCCGATTGCGACTTCGCCGTCGCTGAGGTCGCACCGGAAGTCAACGTCGAAACGGTATGGCAGACGCAGGCTGCGCAGCAGACGGGACATGGTCTGCCGGTACACCCATTCGGAACCTCCGTCGGCGCCGAAATCGCCTTCCAACACGTTGTCCTTGGTTGATTCGGCGACTTCACGCCGGAAGTCGGCCGCGATATCCGCCAGTCGGCTGGCGGCCTGGATGCCGTCTTCCCGGTTCGGGTCGAGGATCGCGCCGAACCGGTCGTCCGGTTTCAACGCGATCAGCGCCGGATTCTCCAGCAGGGCGAAGTCGATCTGCGCGGCTTCGGCACGCGTCACCGTGTCCTCCGTGGGGAGAGCGCCGATGCGTGCGTTACGTTCCAGCCATGAGCTGACGGCGGCGAAGCGGTTGAGGTTGCCCTCGATGTTGAGGGCGCACAGCACTGCCGAGAACGGCAGGGAGGAATCCCATGCGAAGAAGTAGCATCCGGAATAGCTGGATGTGTACAGGCGCAGCGGTTCCGCTCCGTGCACAGCTTCGAGCCCTTGATCGGTATCGAGCGCGTGGGCTTCGCGCATCAGATCGGCGAAGTAGTCTTCCAGGCCGGAGGCGCGCATGCCATGCGACCGGGCGCTCATGGTGTCTCTGATGGACCGTCGGATGGCGCCTATGGGCGCTTCGCGGTTGAGCCTGCGGAAAATGTTGCCGGAACCGAAGCGACGAGCAGGCCGTTCATCTGTGGAAGCATGTAGGCGGCGAAGAAGGCGATGGTGATGGCGTCCCGGTATTCGAGGTCGAACCGCATATTCGCTGGCAGGTTGGCGCGCATTTGCTCAAGCGTGTATCGGTTGCCGGTTTTGAGCCATGAGGCGAGCCACATCATGCGACCGCCCGGCATGCGTCCCACGACGCCGCCTTGCGTGGCGCGCACCGTTTTCGGATTGCGGCTGGCCGCATGGCCGAGTCTTGGACCGTCCGCCAACGTAAGGGTTTCCTCTTTGACGAAGACGAACCGCGGTTCGAGTTCCTGCGTGTCCATGTCCGGATCGGTGCCGGCGAAGACACGCGCTTTGCCGTCCGCGAGCGCGATTTGGGCGAAGTGGTCGCTGTCGGTGAACAATCCGATGGAGAAGGCATGGCCGTGGGTCTGCGGCAGTTGGGCCCATCCGAGGCGGAATCCTCCGGGCACGCCTTCGAATCCGTCGATGACGTGTCGTTTGATGAGCGGATTAAGCCGGATGGCGTTGCGGGTCAGTTCGTCGACGATGTCGTCGGGCTTGTCAAGCGCCTTGCCGAAGGGGTTGGCGTGGATGTGGCGCGGCGTGGCCTGGTTGACGAGTCGCCGCACATTTTGCCTGACGCGTTCGAGCATGGTCCGGTTATGTTCCGGTTGGCTGGCCGGGTCTGATGGTGTGCGGTGAGACATGTGTGCCATTCTTTCAATCCAACGCGACATGAAGCTATTAGAATAATGACGTGACTTTTTCGAAGCAGCGTTTTCAGGCACGTCGTCGTATGTGCGCAGCCATTGTAGTCGCTTTCGCGGTGATGGTGGTGGTCGAGTGCGTGTTGTGCAATATGCCGTTTTGGCGTTCCTTGGCCGCATCGGGTGATTCCGCCGCCGCGTACAACGTGCTGGGCCCTGGGCTCGAACGTACTGACGAGGGGTTGTTGAAGGTCACCGATCCGACGCAGGCATATATGCAGGTCGATGCGGATGGCTCGTCGGAATATGTTCGTATGGATCCGGTGTCTTCGAAGGCGTTGGATAAGGCAGCCAGACAATCGGAGCAGGTGTTGCGCACGGTTCGTGTCCGTCCTGATGTCAATCGCAGGGCCGGTACGGTCAGTTCGGTGTCGGTGTCTTCGCCGCGTTCGCTGTATGTGTATGCGGCGGCTGCCGGTGGTTCGGTGTGCGTGCGGATTGTCGAGCCGAAGGGTTCGCTGATTCCGTTTGATGCGGTGCGTGCGAATGTGCGTGTACCGTTCGCGTTGAATCCGTTGCGTATCGGCGTGATGGTGGCCGTGTTGGCGATGGTACTGGTGTGGAGGCCTGGTTCGCGGTTGTGGCGGATGCCGTTGGATACGACGAGTGTGAGGCAGCGTGCGTGGCTGGGGGCGCTGCTGGCGGTGCCTGTTGTGGTCACTTGTGCCGTTGTGGTGTGGCAGCTGGTGGAGGCGGCTCCGTTGAGCTTCCATACGAAAGGCATGTACACGTATGATTTCGACCAGTACGATTACGTGGCAAGGGCGCTGCTTGATGGTCACGCGTGGTTGGATTTGGATGTGCCGGATGCGTTGCGTGACGCGGCGGATCCGTATGATGTGGCCACCCGGCAGCGGTTGCTTGCCGATGGCGTAAGCCAGTGTATTGGGATTACGCGTTCTATCAGGGGCACTGGTATTCGTATTTCGGTGTGGTTCCCGCGTTGTTGTTGTTCCTGCCGTATCGGGCGGTCACATCGTTGTTCGTCGATGGCGGGCTGATGATGCCCTGCGGCGCGGCCGTGCCGCTGCTGATGCTTGGTTTTCTGGTATTCGGATGTCTGCTGGTGATTCGTGTGATATCCCGAATTCGTCCGAATGCGCCGTTGGCTGCGGTCAGTATGCTGTGCGTGTTCATGCTGTTGGCTTCCAATGGTTTGTATCTGTGGTATCGGACGAATTTCTATTCGGTGCCGATCGCCGCCTCCCTGTTTCTGAGCGTGTTGGGATTGTGGCTGTGGTTGGGCGCCGCCAAGCGGGTGCCGGTGTCAGGCGATCGGATTCGTGAGGTTGATGGCACGCAGTCGTTGTCGTTGCCCCATCTGGCTGCAGGCTCGATGTGCATTGCGGCCAATCTGGGGTGCCGTCCGCAGTTCATTCTCGTGGCGTTGCTGGCTTTCGTAATATTCTGGCCGCAGATTCAGTCGATTTTCCGTCACGCCTCCAATGATTCCTCCATTCCCCATATGTCGGTCTGGCGTCTGATGCGCGCGCCGTTGGCCGCATTGCTTCCCGCGTTGATTGTGATCGTTCCTCTGCTGGCGTACAACGTGGTCCGGTTCGGATCACCGCTCGACTTCGGCACCTCATATCAGATGACGGTCACGGATATGACCAGTTATCGGCAGCCATTGTCGAATCTTGCGCTGACCGTCGCATATTACCTGTTCCTGCCGTTGCGGTTCACGGATGCGTTTCCGTTCCTCGCCGTCACTCCGGCGCCTCTTCCCACTTGGGGATTTACCGAGGCAATGCCTGGCGGCTTATTCACGATAGCTCCGTTGACGTTGGCCGCGCTGGCCTGCCCGTTCCTCTACCGGCGTATGCGCAAGGCCGGGCGCACGAACACATGGCTGTTGTTGACATCCAGCCTGGCATTGGGATTGCTGCTTGTGGTGATTGACTCCCGCATGGCTGGTTTGGGATGGCGGTACATCGCCGATTTCGGATGGCTGTTTGCCTTGGCCGCGCTGCCTTCGTTGCTGATCGTACTTGATTGTGGCAAGCCGCGTCTGCGTTGGGTATGTCGTGCCGGATTCCTCGCGCTGCTGCTGTTCACGCTGGTTGTCGCGCTGATGTCGTTGTTCCTGCCCGGGCGTGACGATGAGATGTTGCGCAACAATCCCGCCCTCTATCTCGACGTGCAGTCCTGGTTCATGTTGGGTTGACGTCCGACATAAGCTACATCCAGTAAAAATTCAGGTTTCTTTCCTGATTCATATAGCAGTTTTTCCGGTTTGCTCTGAGTTTCATCGGCAATCATAACGATTGTCATCATTGTTGCTTTGAGTTATGTTCCGGGGTCGCCAACCATGAAACCGCTTTCGCCGCCACGCAACCATCCTCGGGCCGCACGTTGGATGCCAAAGGCGACATCGTGCTGCTCACCACCGAACTGGGCCGCGACGACAACGCCGTGCAGGACCAGGTCGTCAAACTCGATGCCGAAACCAGCAGTGTGACGCGACTGTTGGATTTCGGCAGCCTGTTCGCCGATTACAAGGCGTCCGCCACGCATGCGGGCACGGACGATTCGGATGAACTGCCGGTGAACCTGCGCGCGGTTGCGCCTGCGGTTCGTTACAATCGGCGGTATGGGTTTCTTCGATTCGCTGTTCGCCGGTAAACGTTCCACACCGGCTTCGTCCGTCACGTTCCATCTCGACCAGGCCGCCCACATGTACGAGGACGGCAATATCGGCTTGGAAGCCACCACGCTTGATATCACACCTGACAGCAAGCGTGTGGCGGTGATAGGTTTGAACGGCGCAGGCAAGACCACGCTGCTCAGATTGTTGGATGGCGCGTTGGCCGCCACGTCCGGAACGGTCCGCATCGAAGCGGACGGTACCGCATACGACCCCGCCGTGAAACGCGATCTGAAGCATGTCGAGGATCTAGTCGGCCGCGTGCGGCGCGAAGAGATTCCGAACGCCTACTACAAGGCGGCTTCGATTCGTGAGGCGATCGACCTGCCGTTGAAGAAGCACAGGGTGCCGGAAAGCGAACGTCAGGCGATCATCGGCAATCTGTTCGCGCATTTCGACTTGGCTTCCGTGGCCCGCGAGCCGGCCTCCGCTTTGGATAGCGAGAAGCGGCATCTGCTGGCGATCGCGGCCGCGTTGAGCTTCTCCCCCGCTGCGATCGTCGCCGACGAGCCGACCAAGGGCTTGGACGAGGTGGCGTCGGCGCGCGTGGCGAAGGCCCTGTTCAGCTATGACAAGCAGGTGGTGTTCGCCACGCATGACACGGATCTGATCGTCCGTCCGGAATATGCGATCGGCCGCGTGCTCGTTGTCGACGACCATCGTGTGGTGTTCGACGGCGTGCCTCGTGAGGCGGTCGATTTTTACACGGATTTGGTTCGTTCGAAGTATGAGGCGGCGAAGGGCGACAGGGCGTAGAAGAGATTTCGGACTCGGCAGTCCGTTCAGCCGATCAGTTCGTTGACGGTGTCGATCACCACGTACACGTTATGCCGGAAATCGTCCGGTTCGGGCAGTAGTGAGATGGCCAGATAGCCGTTGGAGGTCATGTCGAAGAAGTAGCCGGGCTGTCCGGATACGCCGTGGCGTTCGATCATGTGCAGCACCAGCTCGTTCTCGTCGAGCACGCTGGGCACGCGCAGCAGTACGTTCCATCCGCCTTCGGCACGCAATACGCTGACGAGGCCTTGCTCGTCCGCGTCGAGCATGGCATGCAGTGCTTTGAGATTGCCGCGCACACGTTCCTGCACGCGCGCGGTCTGCGATGGCGCCGCTTCAAGCAGTGCGGGAATTTGTTTTGCGACGATCTCGCTCATGGGCAGATAGTCGTCGGCGATCACGTCGAGACGACGCTTGGCTTCCGTCACGTCTTCTGCCGGTCCGGACACTTGGATCCAGCCGACTTTGGCATGCGGTGCGGCGAGCATTTTCGAAAAACCGTCCAACGCGAATGTGAGCGCGCCACGCTCCCCCGCGAGTCGTGCATTGCCTTCGAATGGTTCCAAATCGTAATCGTAGAACACTTCGTCGGCGATGATGGCCACGTCGTGGTCCCGGCACAGGCGGACGATCGCCTCGCGTTCCGACGGTTTGACGTACGAACCGGTCGGATTGTTGGGGTTGATGAGCACCAGCGCGCGGATGCGATTGCCGTCCGGGCCTTCCAGCGCGGTTTTCAGTTCGGCCACGTCGATGTACCAGGAGCCGTCGAATCGTTGTTGGTATTCGATCATGTCGACGCATTCGAGGCGTGCGATCGATTCGATGAGCGGATAGCCGGGTTTCGGTGCGAGCACGGCGTCACCGGCATCACACAGCAGTTTGATAAGCCACGAGTAGGCTTCGGAAGTTGAACTGAGGATGTACAGGTCGTCCGGCGAGCAATGGCCGATTTCCTGCATGTCAAGGAACGCGGCCAGCGCCTCACGCGCGTAGCGTTGGCCGCGCGGGTCGGCGGAGTAGATGTCCGGCACAAGATCCGGAGCCAGCGCGTGCCGTGTCGGATTGGAGTCGTTGAGCTTGCCGAGCGGTCTGCCGGCTGTTTTGGCGGTGGCTTCCGCCTTGGCGATGGGATTGGGCTCACTGATGTCGACTCTTGAGGAAAAACGCATGCTCTCCACCCTACTCCATGGACTGCCGTCTTCCATCTGCGGCACATGGAACAACGAAAAAGGCCGTCCGACGAATCGGACGGCCTTGTGACAACCTAATCGGTCAACACATCACTTCTGCTTGGTGCTCGCGTAGTATGCGGCGCCGATGATGCCGGCCTCGTTGTGCAGCTTGGCTGCGACGATCGGGGTCTTGATGTCGATGTACGGCAGGAACTTCTCGGAGACACGGGACACGCCACCGCCGACGACGAACAGCTGCGGGTCGAAGTAGAACTCCATGAGGGAGTAGTACTTGGTCAGGCGCTTCGCCCACTTCTTGTAGCCCATGTCGAGCTTCTCGCGGATGGAGGATGCGGCGTACTTCTCCGCGTCGCCCTTGCCCTTGAGCAGTTCCAGATGGCCGAGCTCGGTGTTCGGAATGAGCTCGCCGTTGAAAATCAGCGCGGTGCCGATGCCGGTGCCCAGCGTGGTGGCGATGACGAGGCCATCCTGGCCCTTCGCGGCGCCGAACTGCTGCTCGGCAAGACCGGCGGCGTCAGCGTCGTTCACCACGGTGACCGGACGACCGCAAGCTTCGGAGAACACTTCGGTGACGTCCACGCCGACCCAGGACTGGTCCAGGTTGGCCATGTAGCCAAGCTTCTCGCCCACATGAATCGGAGCCGGGAAGGCGATGCCGACCGGAGCGGACTCCGGAACCTCGAAATGCTCGAGCTGCTGGCGAACGATTTCGCCGACGGCCTTCGGAGTGGACACCTCCGGGGTGAGGATCTTCAGACGCGGTTCGGCGAACTCGCCCTTCTCGAGGTTAACCGGGGCGGCCTTAATGCCGGAGCCACCAATGTCAACGCCGAATGCCTGTGCAGTCTCAATCATCTTCAACCTCTCTATCAAGGTATGTTATGGGTGTATTCGAACCGGTACGTATTATGGTAACTCGCAACATGCCCAAAATCGCGCACGACATGCACAAATGGTGAGAACGATTGCACAAATTGTAATACTTAACCGAGTAAATATTTCATCGCCTGTTTTGCAAACGATTCGTCCCACGTCGGTAGAGGCTCCGACGTGGGACGAATCGTCAATCGCGTGATCGCCGCGCGTTGGGAAACGCGTGGGCCACGGTATTACTTCAGCGGCGGCATCGGCTGCCATTCCGGATCATGCAGCAGCTTGCGCGAATCCCACCATCCCTTGGCGATCTGAACGATGCCGGTCTTGAAATGCTCGCGGTCCACCATCATCAGTCGAATCACTTCCTTGACCGCGGTCAGCACCGTACCCAGACCGAACAACAGCGGACGGTAATCGCCGTACGTCATGAAGTATCGGGCCATGTAGCCGCGGTTGCGCATGATGTGGTAGCGGTTCATGTCGGAAGTGGAGTTGAGCTGGCGCACGCCGGCGATGTCCCAATTGCCGATCTCGCGCGTACGGCGCAGCACCACGTCGGGCACGACGATCGGATTGGTGACCTTGCTGGCACGATAGCCGTACATCGTGTCGTCCCAATAGATGAAGAAACGCGGGTCGGGCAGACCGATCTTCTCGACGATGTTGCGGCGGAACAGGCCACCTTCGAAGCACAACGTGTCCATCACGCGATAGCCAGCCGGGCCGAACGCAGCCGGTGCGATCGGGTTCGGAATGCCGAGCGGGACGATGAAATCGTACTGCCAGTAGAACGGACCGCCATCATAGTCGTAGCGGCTTCCCTGAATCACGTCGTGCCGATCGGTCCACTTGGCCAAGCGCTCGATGCCTTCCGGCATGACGGCGACGTCGTCGTCCATGACCCAGAACCATTCGGCACCCAGCTCGTACGCCTTCTTCACACCTGCGGAGAAACCGCCCGCGCCTCCGAGGTTGTCGGTCTGCGGCGCGTAGACCACGCGGTTCTCGTTGCCGGACAGGTCGGCCACGGTGGTGCCCCACTGCGCGGTGAGCTTGGCGCTGAATTCTTCGACCATGCCATGGGTCTTGTCACTGTGCTCGTTGTCCACGACGATGATGCGCCACGGGGCGACGGTAAGCTTCTCGATGGATTCGAACAGGGTGGCGAGCAGCTGCTGGCGCTTGTAGGTCACCACGACGATAGCCAGCTTTTCGATGGTCTTCTTCGCAACTTGCTTTTCAGTCATACGTTCCATTCTTGCACCGGCCCTCAACCACACATCGGCCATGTTCGATATGGAGCCGAGCACGGGCATAATCCGCGACAAATATGGACAGAACCTTGCACGGCACGAACTTGTTTGCCATAATGAACCGCGTATGCAGGGGAATCCGTATGACGGATTGAGATGGGCGTGGACGTCCGAACCCTTTGAACCTGATGGTTGACACCAGCGTAGGGAGGCATGGCCATATGGCTGATGTGATTTCCGTAACCAATTCCGATTCCGCGTTCGACGCTTCGAAGGGCGTCACGCGAACCAATCTTCCCCCATTCGCGCAGCGGCTGCGCAAAGCCGCCGACCTCGTATGGGAGGAAGGCTACAGGCAGCCGTTCATCCGCGAACTGGGCGAAGGCACTCTGCCGCGCGAGAAGTTCGCGTTCTATCTGCTGCAGGATTTCCGTTATCTTAACGACTACGCCAGAGTGCATGCTTTGGGACTGGCCAAAACAGACGATCCTGAGATCATGGCGTTCATGCTCAACGTACAGAACGGCGCGTTGAATGTGGAGTCGACCGTGCACCGCACGTATCTGGCCAGCTACGGCATCACCGACGAGCAGATGAACAACGTGCGCCAGTCGGCGTTCGCCCGCGCGTACACGTCGAACATCCTTTCCATCGCCTATGGCAAGGGTATCCTCGACATTCTCGTGGCCGTGCTCCCCTGCGCCTGGGTGTATGCGGATTACGGATATCGTCTTGCCCATGAATTCGCAGACACGCTCGATGTGAACCAGTACAAGAGCTGGGTGGACATGTACAAGACCGACGAGTTCTGGCAGGGTTCGGCTTGGCTGATCGAGCATATCGAGAAACTCGCCGCCGAGGTGAGCGAGGAACGCAAGCAGGAGCTGGTCGATATTTTTGTGACCGGCGTTGAGAACGAGTACATGTTCTGGTCCAGCGCGTACGACATGCAGTACACGTGGAAGCCGAATGGGATCAGGAGAGCTGATTCTCCGGCACGCTCTCTTCCGATTGTTTATTCCATATGAAGCGCCGCCTTCCGATTGGTTTCGGAGGGCGGGCCGCTTCATATAACGTTCGGATCGCTATTCGCGCACGAGACGAATGTGCTCCACGTCGTCACGCCGAGAACGACGGTAGAGCACGAAACGGTTGCCGATGACCTGCACGAGTTCCGCGCCAAGCTGTTCGGCGAGACCTTCGCCGGCCTCCTTGGCGGTCAGACCGGAACCGTCGAGCACGGAGCATTTGATGAGCTCGCGCTTCTCGATGGTCTCGTCCGCCTGTTTGACGGCGTTTTCGCTCAGATCGTTCTTGCCGACCTGGATGAGCGGATTGAGTTTGGTGGCCAGGCCGCGCAGCTGCTTGACCTGCTTTTTGGTAAGTGCCATATGTGTTCCATTCCTATCTACAAATACCCGCTCAAGCCTAGCGTGAGGACGGTATTTGCCCATCCGCCCGCAACGCACCGGTCATAACAGCACGCCCGGCACGACCAGTGCGACGAGATAGACAAGCACCACGATCGCCACGGCCACGTCCATGCCGGTGACGCGCATGACACGCCAATGCGTGCGCGTCGCACCTTCCTCATAGCAGCGCGCGTCCAAGGCGAGGCTCAAGTTGTCGGCGTGACGGATGGCTGCGGCGAAGACCGGCACGACGACCGCCACCATCGCTTTGATGCGCACTACGAACGAACCTGTTTCGACGCTGCCACCGCGTGCCGACTGCGCGTCGATGATTGCTTTCGTTTCCACACCAAGCGTCGGTAGGAAACGCAGGGCGAGGCTCATCACCAATGCCGTCTCCTGCGTGTGCAGACCGAATCTGGCGAACGGTGACAGCAGCGATTCGAACGCGTCGGTCATGGCGGTCGGTGTGGTGGAGGCAAGGAACATCGCTCCGATGACGATGACCACGGCGAACCGACATGCGTAGAGTAGGGCGATGCGGATGCCGTCATCGGTGATGGGAATCGGCCCGAGGCTCGCCACCGTGGTGCCGGTGCGCACGAAGAAGATGTTCAGCAGGCCGCAGAAAACGAACAATGCCAGGAACACACGCACGGAAGCGGCCAATCGGCCTACATTGATGCGTCCGGCCGCGGCGATCACGCCGGTGAACACCACGGCAAGCAGCAATTGCCAGAATGAGCCGATGGCGAACGCGGAGAACATGAGCGCCAATGCGGACAGCATGCCCACGCGCGGATCGAGGCGTTCCAACAGGGTCCGCCGCTCCCCCACGGTCGCGGTGTCCGAGCCGGCGGCGTCCACGGATGGTTCCGCATCCGGCTCCTCTTCGCAGGTGGCTTTCACTGTGGATTCCGTGGATTCCTTAGAGTCCGCACGTTTCGCCGGCTTGCCCAATATGATGGTACGGTCGGCAAGCTCGTCCACTTCATCCTGCGAATGCGAGATGAGCAGTATGGTCACGCCGCGTGATTTGAGCCCGTGGATGAGCCCGTGCACGCGTGCGGCGGCCTCCTCGTCAAGACCTGCGGTCGGCTCGTCCAGAATCAACGCTTTCGGCTCGCATGCAATCACGCCGGCGATCGCCACCAGTCGCTGCTGGCCGCCCGACAGGTCGAACGGCGAACGGTCTCGCAGATGTTCGATATGTAGCAGCCGCATGGCCTGCATGGCGCGTTCCATCGCCTCGGACGTATCCAATCCCAGGTTGGAAGGCCCGTATGCGACGTCTTCGGCCACGGTGTCGGCGAACAGCTGCCGTTCCGGATGCTGCATGACGTAGCCGACCGTACGGCGCAGCTCGTACGGTTTTTGCGATTGAGGGGCTTCGTTCCGCCGTTCGCCTTCGCAGTGGCCACGGCGATGCCGTCGATGACGATCGAGCCTGTCGTGGGTTTCTCCAACGCGCACAGCATGCGCGCCAATGTGGTTTTGCCGGCGCCATTGCGTCCCATCAACGCCACTGTCTCGCCTTTGCCGATGCTGAACGACAGGTGGTTGAACACGTCACGTTCGGCGTCCACGTAACGATACGATATGTCGCGTGCTTCGATGAGCGTTTCGGCGGGCTCATCATCAATGCGTTTCGGTAGGCCCACCGATTGAACCGGCATCCGAAGCCGCTCGTCGGCGGGGCCATCGCCTACGATGTGGCCTGCTTCCAGCTGAATCACACGGTCGGCATGTTCCAACTCGTCCGCATGGTGCGTGACGAGAATGATGGTGGTGCCGCGGTCCTGGAGTTCGTCCAGCACCCGCATGATGTCGGCGCGCCCTTGCGGGTCGAGCATGGCGGTCGGCTCGTCGAGCACGAGCACATCGGAATCCATCGCCAGCATGCCGGCGATGGCGATGCGTTGTTGTTGGCCGCCGCTCATGCGCGTCGGATCGGAAGCGCGATAGTCGCTCATATCCACGGCGTCCAGCGAACCGGAGATGCGCAGGCCGATCTCATCATGCTCAATCGCAAGATTCTCCGGTCCGAACGCCACGTCGTCTTCGGTGACGGTGGTGACGATTTGGTCTTCGGGATGCTGGAACACCGCGCCTATGCCGCAACGGGCGGTTCGATACTCGTCGGCGTGCGCGCCGGACTCGTCGAACACCACATTGCCTGACAATACGACATATCCCTCATCGGGAGCCACCAGTCCGGCGATGACACGTGACAGCGTGGATTTGCCCGAACCGTTCGGTCCGGTCAGACAGATGCGTTCGCCACGGCGGATGTCAAGGCTCACACCGTCAAGCGCCCATGTCGCGCCGCCATCATAGGTGAATCGCACATCGCGTAACGTTATGATCGGCGCATTGGTCGTAACCATAAAATCTTCCTTCACCAGCACTGTATGGAATTCTCGGGGAAAACAAGACGGAGGAACCCTCCAGCGGATACGGACGGTCCCTCCATGTTCATTTCAATGGGAACAAACGAAGCTCAACGGTTCAGCAGGTTGGAGATCGGCTTGTAGATCAGGAACGTGACCACGCCGTGGATGGTGAACTTCAACGCGTTGAACGGCAGGAGCGCCGGCACGATAAGCGCCACGACCTGCGCGGTGGTCATGTGCGCGTAGAACGGCGTGACGATGATGTTGCCGACGATGGCGACGGCGAGCGCCACGACAGCGCCGACGATGATGCCGATCAGCGCGCCCTTGCGCGTCTTGTTCTTTTTGTAGATGAGCGATGCCGGCACGGACAGGGCCAATGCCACGAGCACGGCCATCAGGGTGCCCCATGGGTTGGTGAACAGGTGCGGCACGAAGCCGAGCACGCTGACGATGACGGCTGCGGCCGGTCCGAACGCGAAGCCCGCGACGAGGCAGACGATGCCGGATGGGTCGTATTTGAGCCACTGCACGCCTGGGATGATCGGGAATTCGATGAAGCTGACGGCCATGGACAGCGCCACGAACAGCGCGTACATGGCGATGCGTTTGGTGGACCAGCGGCCGGAGTCGGCGACGCCTGTGGAGTGCGCGTTGTCCGGACGGGTCATCGGTTTGTCTGCGGCCTGATCAGCTGCGGTATTGGAGGTATTGCTAGGAGAGGATACACTCATGTTGAGCTCCGTTTCTTCCATCCGGACTGTAACCGTTGGCCCCGGATTCTCACCGGATCAGCCGCTTTCGCGGGTCGCGGGCTTCGGTATGGGGCCGTTATGAATGCCGGTCGTGCCGTTACCGCCAGTAAGGATTTTCACCTTCCCTGAAACTTGCTTGTCCATATATACGCCCGCCATGCGATATGCGCAACCTGCGTTCCGTTTTCGTCTTGCGATTCGGAACGCAGTCTGCGCACGCCGCGACAGCGGGCATGTTATGACAGCAGGCCGAGCAGATCGTCCTTGCTGAGCGTGCCGACGCCGCCGGATGCGGTGCCGTCGGTGAATTGGCGCGCCAGCTTGTTTTTCTTTTCCTGCAGTTTCAGGATGCGTTCCTCGATGGTGTCTTTGGCCACGATCTGGTATACGTTCACGTCCTGGGTTTGGCCGATACGGTGCGCGCGGTCGGTTGCCTGGTTCTGCGCGGCGGCGTTCCACCATGGGTCGGCGTG
>ENA-OQEX01000108-OQEX01000108.1-human-gut-metagenome-genome-assembly--contig:-NODE-108-length-48622-cov-8.479513_pt1 | contig 48622 bp, 43 predicted proteins | sample MGYA00242802_ERZ504649 | MGnify/ENA primary metagenome ERZ504649 (study PRJEB26092, sample SAMD00036194) | human gut metagenome | host: Homo sapiens | study: EMG produced TPA metagenomics assembly of...
GTTTTGCGGTGGTCATGGCCCAGGTGAGACGCCCGGTCCCTTTCCGAACCCGGAAGCTAAGGCCTGGTCGCGGCGATGGTACTGCACTCGAGAGGGTGTGGGAGAGTAGCACGCCGCCGCATTCAACGTCGGGGTTCCCGTCGAGCGTGACGCTCCGGGAACCCCCTTTTTTGTCTTCCGGTTCGTGTTTCCCGCGGCGCGCGGGAGGCTCCCAATCCACAACATTCAACTTAATAATATGAAGATCCTTGGTAGAGCGCTCCGCTCCCAAGGATCTTTTTGTATTTCTGGGCAAATAATCGCCATTCCGGCAAACTGCCCGGCATAACGGAATGGTGGCTCAGCAAAGCCGGGCCAAGAAAGGGAAGGCCGGGAACGGCCGCAAATCCATGTCACAGTCCATTGCGCGAAACAATAACACGGCAACGCAAGATGACGAGAACATCTCCATCAATCTTATTCTTGCCATTCTGTCAACTGGAATCATGGCCTTCATTGGCATCCTTACGGAAACCCTCACCAACGTGCTTTTCCCTGGATTAATGGCGGAATTCCACGTCGACACGTCCACTGTTCAATGGCTGACGACCGGCTATCTGCTTACGGTAGCGCTTGTCACGCCGCTCTCAAGCTATTTCAAGCGCAAACTGAAGTTGCGTACCATCTTCCTTACCGCAATCGTGCTCTGCATCACCGGCTGCTGATGGCAGCTTGCACGTTGAATTTTCCTATGCTGATGACCGCGCGAATACTACAGGGAGCGGGCACGGGAATCGCGCTTCCGTTGATGTTCAATATCATTCTTGAACAGTCTTCGAAAAGCAAAATCGGCATGCTGATGGGCGTTGGAGGCATGGTGGTGGCCGTGGCGCCGGCACTCGGACCGACTGTGGGCGGTCTTGTCGGTACGTTCATGCCGTGGCGTTGGATTTTCGTGATTCTGCTGCCGTTCCTGTTTGTTTCGCTGGTGTGCGGCCTTAAAACGATTCATCAGGTCACTCCTACCGAAGAGGCGCATATCAATCCGCTGCATGTGCTTTGCCTAGCAGTCGGATTCGTCTGTTTCGTGTTTGCGCTCGACCGTGGCGGATCCGCCGTTACCGCGGTGAGTAATGGGGATACTTCCGCGACTACGCAATGGTGATTGCAGTGGTTCTGCTGCTGATTGCCATGGCCGCTTTGCTAGTGTTCGCTTGGGTGTCGCATCGTGCGTTCTCGCCGCTGGTTCGTCTGACCGTGTTGCGGAGCGTGAAATTCCGTTGGCATTTGCTTGCGTATGTGCTGCTGCAGTTTGTGACGATCGGTTACGGCTATATGATTCCGAACGCTTCGCAACTGGGATTCGGCGCGTCTGTGCTTGCTGCAGGCGTGGTGTTGCTGCCTGGCGCGTTGCTGGGAGCGGCTAGTGCTCCGGTTTCGGGATCGCTGCTTGATAAGTTCGGTCCGGCCCGCCCGATGTTCACTGCCATGCTCGCCGACCTGCGTGCCTTCGCGTCCAAACGATAGCTGCTGTGCTCACGGTACGTGAGTTCGTGTCCGGATCCCTCCACTCGCTGGAAGAATCTGGACAATTCGGGGGTGTATGTGCGGGCAGATTCCTCCAGTGGGTGGGAGAATCCGGATGCTGGGAAGTATACTAACGTATCAATTCCTCCAGTGGATGGAGGTTTCAGGACGTTTGGAGGCCGGTGCGCGGGTGTTTTCCTCCAGTGGGTGGAGGTTTTCGGACTGTAGAAGGCCTATGGGCGTACTGATTGTTCCAGCCACTGGAGGAATTCGGACTGTGAGAATCTTGGCAGCGGGCTGATTCCTCCAGTGAGTGGGCGATCTGGGACGCTGAGAGGTGCGTTGGCGGGTGAATTGTCCCAGAGGGTGGAGAATTCGGTGCGCGGGGAAGTCCTCACGTGTACGGATTCCTCCAGTGAGTGGGCGATCTGGGACGTTGCGACACGCCGATTTGGGGTTTGAAAGAAACTGTTGTATTCTAATCAAGTTGCGTTTCGCGGGTAGACACTGTGAGACGTTGCATAATTGGAGAATTCGCCTAGTGGTCTATGGCGCACGCTTGGAAAGCGTGTTGGTGTAACAGCCTCACGAGTTCGAATCTCGTATTCTCCGCGGGTAGTTTTCGGATGATTTCGAAAACCCTTTTTTCATGCCGAAAACGGCGTCTTTCCAACGCTTTGCGTTCTTTTTGCCGTTTTGTATCCAAAGCCTTTGTCCAATCTGAAGTGTCGCTGGGCGCCATAGGATATCGGGTAACCTTTCGGGCATAAATCCAACAAGATTCGATTCCTACCCGATTGGCGTCCAGACGCACTTTTCCGAAAGAGACCAACATGGGCAGACGACGCTTCGGCTACCTCCAGAAAAAACCAAACAAGAAGAACCCCCGATACCTTGAGGCATCGTATGAGCCTCCGGTATGGGCGTACCGCAAGTGGCCCGACCAGCTGCGTGGCAAGAAACGGATCTACAAGAACTTCCCGCTGCGGTTCGCGATCGATGCGGAAACCTGGCTTAACGACGCGGAACGCGACATCATACGGGGCACATGGGTGCCGCCGCAGCTCGAGCAGCTGAAGGAGGAGGCGCACGGCACCACCTTCGCGCAATACGCCATGGGCTACCTGCGCGAGCACCGCAAGGCCAACGGCGAACCCTTGGCCGAACAGACCGTGGAAAAATACCGCCAGTACCTGCGGGACCACCTGATTCCGGCTCTGGGCGTGTACCGCATGGACGAGATCACCGAATCCCTGCTGCGCGAGACGATCGATTCGATGGACGTGTCGGGCGATGGCGCCGGAGCAGCATCAGATGGCATGTCGCCACGCTCATGCGCGCCATGTTCGCGGAGGCGAGCACGAAGAAGGTGAAAGGCGCAGGAGAGCCGTTGATCGGCAGCAATCCGGCCATCAACATCCGGGTCGAGAAGCCACTGGCCGACATTGCCGACGCCGACGTCAGCCATGAGGAGCTGGACATGCTGTACGCAGCCATGCCGGAGCGGCACGCCCTCGTCATCTATCTGGTTGGGGTGCTCTGTCTGAGGCCAGAGGAGGCGTACGGACTGCAACGTGGGGACATCGACATCAATCCGGACAGGCAAGGCGGAATGGTGCGTGTCAGGAGAGCCGCCATAAGCATAAAGAAAGACGGCCGAACGGTTCGCGGATACGGCAAGACCAAGACCCCGGGCAGCGTCAGAGACGTCGCCATTCCGAAATACCTGGTGCCTTGCTTCGAGCGGCATCTGGGGAAGTTCGTCGGACCGTTACCCGAGTCGCCGATGTTCACCGGTTCGGTCATGCACGATATCGTCAACCCGCAAAGCGTGAGGAACGCCTGGTACAGGGCCCGCAAGACGATTCCACGTCTCGAAGAGAAGAAGGTCAGGCTATATGATCTGCGCCACCGGGCGCTCACGGAGGTGGCGAGCTACACGAACAGCCTCAAGGCGGTCATGGAGATGGGCGGCCACACCCAGGTAAGCACCGCCATGCACTACCAGCACGTCACGGAAAAAGAGAAACGCAAGATCCTCGCCGGAATCGAGCCGATGCCAACGCGGCCCGCATGAAACGCGCGGCGGCCACCAACGATGGAGACGGCATGAATACGCCATCCCGCGATGAGATCGAGTCGCTGTCGAGGAATCTCGAACAGATGGATCCGAAAGTGCGGGCGAACGTGCTCCGATCGATGGAAGAGGGCAGGCGATTCCTGATACTGTCGCATTTCTCCGAGGAAGCCAGATCGAAACCATGGCCAAACTGCTAAGCGAATCATGAAAAGTGGGGAATCGAAAGATTCGGAGAAAAATGTCCAATCCCGACACGCCCGAAAGTGCCTTAGTGTCGTTATAAGCGTCGTGAAGGCGCGAAAAAGCAAAAGACAATCCCCAAGGGAACGTCACGAACGACTAGACAAGGAGCGATAGAACATGCCCAAGAACCAGACGATGAATCTTGAACCGTTGTCCGTCTCGATCATGGAGGCGACACGACTGCTGGGATTCAAGGATCCCAAAAGCGTGCGAAACCTCATTCGCAGCGGAGACCTCCATGCGTGCAAGGCGGGACGCATCTATCTCGTCTCGTACGAATCCCTCAAGGAATTCGTCGGCAGATAGCAACCCCAATATCAATAAAAAAGCGGCCGCTCCACACATTGCCATTGGAGCGGCCGCCAGATTCCTCGAAAGGAACTGCACTAGTAATGATAGACCTAAATCCGATGAGGGGCGAGTTCGTGGGCGGCGGCATTCCCCGCACCGCCGGTGGGCATCCGTACAACCCGCTCGCCGGAGGATACACCTTCGACGACGACTGCTATTGGGAATCCTGCACGGAACTACGCGAGATTCGCGACTTCGCGGTCTGGCACATGGTATCGCCGTATGCGGTGCTGGCATGCGTGCTGGCGAGGATCGTCGCGGCCACACCGCCGCACATCGTGCTCCCGGCGTTGGTCGGCGCGAGCTACGGTTCGCTGAACTTCGGCGTGGTGCTGCTCGGTGGCCCGTCATCAGGCAAGGACACCGCGTACACCACGGCGGAACACCTCGTTCCCGACGTCAGGGGCGCATACGAGGGCGCTCCCGCGACCGGTCAGGCGGTGTCCGCGATCTTCGCCGTCCGATCCGAATCCGGATCGGACGGCGACGGGTATCGTACCGAGTTCGTGAACGGGCGCGCGATCCTGCGATATACGGAGATATCGACGCTCCAGGCGCTCATGGGACGGAAGGAGAGCACCCTGAGGTCCACGCTGCTGGACGTGTTCTCCGGGCATCGGATCGGCGAGACCACCAAGGACCGCAGCCTGTCGGTCGTCATACCCGACCACGGATACCGCGGGATCCCCGTCATCTCCGCCCAGCCGTCCAGCATCGACGTGTTCACCAACGGATACGGCGTCGGCCTGCAGCAGCGGTTCCTCTACGTGTCCGCGCTGAGCGACCGCATCGCCAACCTTCGCGTGGATTTCCGCGACACCACCCCGGAGCCGGACACCACCATGTTTCCGTACGACCAGGGAATCCTGCCGGCCGATCTGCCGCCGAGATCATGGGAAAGGTGTATTCGGAGGGAGGGTACGGGAAGCTGGCCCTCGAAGGAATGGAAGGCGCTCGGTACGAACTCAAGCCGATGACGTTCCCCAAAATCGTGGAGGAGCATGTGATCTTCGACCGGATCCGCACCAATAGCATGGACAGTCCTGCCTCGCCGACCGCGCACAGCACATACATGCGCATGAAACTGGCCGCGGCCATGCATCTGCTCCGTCTCGGGAGCGGCGGCGATCCACTGGTCGTGAGCGAGGAGGACTGGGAGCTTGCCGGCGTTCTCGCCGATGATTCGGCGAAGACGTTCGAGGATGCCCGGAAGCAGTCCGATATCATGCGCAGCGAACGGATGGCGGAACGCATGAAGCTGACGGACGACGCTTCCGACGTCGCCGAGACGCAGCGCGCGAAGAAGGTGGAGGATCGGATCATGTCCCTGCTTGAGAACGCTCCAAGCCATGAGCTATCCAGGAGATCCCTGCACAACAGCATCTCGAAACGACAGCGTGAGGTGCTATCTCCGGCACTGGAGAACCTGATGCGTTCGGGACGTGTCAGAGCGTCCTCAAAGGGTGCTGGAGGGGAATGGTATAAGCTGATCTGACATTTTTAACGGACAGCCTACAGGCCTACCGGCCTACATATTGAAATATATGGGATTCATCGACCTGCACAATCGACCTACCAACCTACCGCCGGATCGCAACGTAGGTCGGTAGGTCGATTGTGTGGGTCGGGAAAACCTAATAGAGAGTAGGGTGAGGGCGGTAGGCCGTGTAGGTTGCCATATAGAAGATGAGATTTGAATATGGCATTTCCAAAAGACGGGGCTGAAAACGATATAGGGTGAATGAAAGGTTGGTTCTATGCCGTCCATGCTTTGTTAGTGCTGCTGATGCACTGGTGCGTGACAATGTGATTTGAGAAGTCCGTCGCTTTCATTCGCTCCGACACGCTGGAACGCTCCCGCGAAACAGCGTGGTAAACGTTTACCAACAGGATCCGCAGCGGGAAACCACGACACCAGGAAAGGACGGAAACGATGAAAAACGCGAAGGAAATGGTCTGGAAGGACAAGGACCTCGAAGCGCGGTACAGGAGGAACCTGGAGGCCATGGAGGAACGCCACAGGAGGCATCCGAAACTCGCGAGCCCATGGGCCCTGCCGTACAAGGTGTTCACGGAGAACAGCATGCACGGCATCCAGAACATGCGCATCCGCTGGCTGATCGCCAACCGTCCGCAGGAATACCGGGAGATGATGATGGCCAACGTGCTCGAACAGCATCTGCGGGAAACGGAACGACGCACACGCCACCAGTACGGCAGGAACATGGACATGCTCATGGAGCAGAGGCACCTCAAACGCCGTACGGACGTGATGGCCGCGCACCCGGAGATCACCGAGACGGACCGCTACTACGGCATGATCCAGGCGCAGCACGGCGCGATGGACATGGCGATCCACGAGATCGTGGAAAGCTACTGAATCGACGTAAAAGGTATGGCGGAAACGACGAATGGAAAACGATTCATGGTTTCCGCCGTGCGCGATTGCTCGAAGCACGGCTGCCAATAATCAATCGGACGTTGTTCGACGCAGACGGGTGTCGGTAGCGGGCATGTTGTCAGTCCGCCGTCTCTTCCAGCGATTGCTCCCAAAGCTGCGGGGTCACAATGCCGTCGAAAGCGGCAACGAGATCGCCTTCCACCCAACAGTATTCGCCGTTCCGGGCGTCGAGATAGTCCCGGACGAATGCCATCGTATCCTCGGGAACAGCCCCCTGAGTCCCGAAACGTTCGTCAAAGGCTTTCGAGAACTCCTCGTACACCGCAGGATTGGCCGATCCCTTGTCTTCCTAAAGGAACGGATTCGCCTCGGACGGGAACGTCCGCAAACGCTCCGTGTCATTCTCCTCAAACGCCGCATCGAGAGCGTAAAACATGGATACGAACGTCTGGTAACTGTGTGCCTGCATAAAATTTAATTCCTTGAAGGCGGTCATGAACCATCAAAAGCCGGTCTACCCGTTATCCTGCGTCTTCACCTTGCTGCATTCGCATTGCTTTTGGTATATCTCGGTGAACAATTCAAGATTTTCTATTGTTGGATACAGCATAAGAGACAGCGTTGATGCTTTCGGATATCTTTTCCCATCATCCTTAAGTACCGTGAAGACGGGCATATTGCCAATGGCGATCTGGCCACCATGAGCAACGCCGCTGCATATCTGCCAAGAAGTCAGTCCTTGATAAAGATGGCGTTTGCCTCTGACCCTACGATAGATAGCATCAGCCTTCTTGACTATCTGAGTATGCTGAGGCATCCCCGATGCTTGCTTGCCTTCAAATGCCTTGAACCGACGTTTGGCGTCACCCAGCAATGCCGTGGCGAGGTCATGTAGCGCCTGGACCTCGCCTGCTTCACCCGCAATTTCTTGCAGTGCCCTTTTGGAGTCCTTGTAGTTATCGAGAGTCAATCTGAGGGCATTAAAGGCTCTCTTTTCCAAAGTGTCGAATGAAGCAAGCCATATTGCCGTGGCGATGCTTTCCAACGCAGAACGGTTCAGGATATATGGGGTAATCCCCAATGCCTCATTTTGCGTTGCAAATATCGCATTAAGAGTTTCCAATGAAACTTGCAGCAAGGAAATGAGCTGACTTTGGTATATGCCCATGGAACGTTTGTTGGCGTTGGCAATAATGCTTCCGTCTTCGGCCGCCAGATTTTCAAGCCCGAGTTTGCGGACAGCCTTGAACCTTGCTTCGAGCTCTACAAGACTCATTTCTGCCTTATGAATGGCTGCCTTGCTGAGCTCTTCATCAGAGCTGGGGTTTTCGATCTGAAGAATGTTCTGCATGGCTACTGCTCCTGGGTCATTTCCGCGTAGCGTCGAAAAGGATCTGGAGGCGTTCGTCGTTGCTCTTGCAGGGCTTGGCAGCGCCGAAGGCCACGTCCACCACCTTGTCGAGCGATTCGTGGGCCTTGCGCAGGTCCTGCGGCATGAAGTCCGGATCGTACAGGTCCGCCAGGGACTGGCCCGGATGCGCCTTGCGGGCGTCCAGAACGGCCTTGCCTGCATCGATGACCTTCTGCCGCATGGCATTGTCCAATGCGGGCAATGGCAGATTGTTCCACACCACGGTGTTACTGAACTGGCAGTCGCTTTTCAAACGACCACCAATTGCCTTCTGCCAAGTGATGAACATTGACGATTCAGCAATGGCGAAGTTGATGCCGCTCTCATCTATGCAGGTGTGCAGTTTCTGACCTGCAATTACCTCAGCCGGAAGTAGGCTCGCCGAGGCATAGTCTCTTCTACTGCTAAATACAACTGGCATGGCAAAATACTGTGCTCTTGGCTGGTGTATCTCTCCGAATAACCAAGATGTAGAAGCTGCTTCGACTGTCGCCCCCCTCTTACTAGAGAGCCGAAATTGTCTGACTTGCTCCACCCGCTTACGAATAAAAACAGATGCTCTTAGGTCAGCAGGCTCAGCCTCAGGGAACCATAGACACCAACGATCAAGACCGTTTATCAGTCTCGACCATTTACATATCTACGAACATACCGAGAGGCAATTGGATCGGCCATCGCCTCGTCATATTCCTTCCTGCTATTCAGCATTAAATGCCCATCATCAAGCGAAAGATTGCCAAAGTTGACCCGAGAGAGTTCTGGGGAAATTGGCCCAAGTTTCTGACTCCGCTTAGCCACGTACACATCCGGCGCATCAAGAAGATAGCCGTTTATATGAGCAGGATACGTAATCGTTGGCTCTTCGACGATGTCTTGATAGGAAAAGAGAACAGGCCGTGTTTCCTTCTTGCTGAGGCCAATTACTACCACGTGTACGTTCGCATTGTCAGTTGATTGTGAATCCCATTTGAAAGTACGGTGTGCAAAGCCAATATGCCATCCCTGCTTGAATAGCAATTCAAACAGTTGACGCACCGGCTGACCTTGAGCGATGCTGTTCGTTGATACGAACGCAAACTCTGCTTCATTACTATTTTGCAGATAATCACCGGACTTCTTAAACCATCCAGTTACGTAATCAAGATAGCCGTCATACGCTTTGCCGAACACATGCTTGAGGTCTTCGGTCTGTTCAGCCGTCTTTGAGATATGGCCGATGAATGGCGGGTTGCCCATCACATAGGAGCATTCGGCGGCAGGCAGCAGCTCGTTCCAGTCGTATCGCAGGGCGTTGGCCTGCACGATGTTGCCCGAATCATGCAACGGCAGATGCGGCAACGCCTGTCCCGCGATGGCCTCCGTGTCGTCCAACGCCTGCTGTTCCGCGATCCACAACGCGGTACGCGCCACGGACACCGCGAAATCGTTGATCTCGATGCCATGCATCTGGTCGATCCGCACCTTGACCAGGCTGTTCTCGCCGCCCAATTCCATGTAGCCCTGGCCGTGCAGCAGGTCGGAGATGACGCGGTTCTCCAATTCGCGCAGCCGCAGATACGTTTCGGTCAGGAAGTTGCCCGAACCGCACGCCGGATCGAGGAAGTTCAGCGAGGCGAGCCTGTCCTGGAACGCTTTGAGCCGGTTCTCGCGGGCCCTCTCGCCAAGCGTCTGGTCGTGTTCGACACGGTCGAGCTCGGCCGTGAGATTGTCGAGGAAGAGCGGTCGATGACCTTGTGGATGTTCCTGACGGAGGTGTAGTGCATGCCTCCCTTGCGGCGCTGGTCGTGGCTGAGGGTCTCCTCCATCAGCGAGCCGAAGATGACGGGCTGATGGTGCGCCAGTCGAACCCGTTGCCGGCCGCGAGCAGGGATTCGCGTATCAGGTCGGTGAACTGTGGAATCTCGATGCCTTCGGCGAACAGGCCGCCGTTGACGTACGGGAAGCGTTTGAGGTCGTCCTCCAAATACTTGTCGCGCTGGTCGAACGGGGTGTTCAGGACGTTGAACAGGTCGATGATGGCGCGGCGCAGGTGCGCGGCGTCGTAGCTTTCGACGTATTGGCTGAACGAGTTGCGGGGTAGAGTCCGGCGTCCTCGGCGTACAGGCAGAACACGAGGCGCACGGTCAACACGGCGAGGCTGTGGTGGCTTTCCGGGTCGTCGGGATCGTCGTATTGCGCGGCGAGCGTGTTGTGCAGGTTCGCGACGAGCAGGCCCGCGTGCTCGGACAGCTTCTGCTCGACCATGACGCGGGAATGCTCGCTGCTGAAGATCGATTCCAGGGTGCCCAGGTGTTCGCCGAGGTCCTCCAACGCGAACTCGTCCACGGGTGTTCCTGTGGCGCGTGGATCCTGTTCCAGGTCGTAGAAGCGGAAGGTTTCGAAGTTGCACGTGCACAACACCGCGGGCTTCTTGCTCAACGGCAAGGCGTCCGCGTAGCGTAAAGCCTGCTGCACGGGCGTGACGGGAGTGCCCTGCCTGGCCTCGGGCTTGTCCATGTCGATGCCGGCGCTTTTCTGCTCGACCAGCAGCCGCGCCTCGGGACACAGCACGTCGATGAACCCGCCGCCCACGGTCCTGTATTCGAACAACGCGGCCTCGGTCGGACGCTCGACATCGAGCACGTTCTGCAGCAGATCGATCCAAAAACGCTGCGTCTCCTGCTTCTCGTTGCCACGGCCCTTCCACCGCTCGACGAACTCCAACACCCTCGTACGACGTTCAAGAACACTCATGGATTAATCATCCCACGCCATCCGCGCGCGCGTGTTTTCCGACACGTTTCCGTGGAAGAAAATCCTTCGGACGACGGGCCTTTCCGTTCCCGCTTCCTGAATGGAACAGGGGCCGGGCCACGTAGTTTCCGCATCGGTTTTTGTCCAATCCCGCATCGGTTTTCCTGTGGGAACATGGTCGTGAACGCGCCGTGTTCCCGGTGCGAAAGACAGGAAGGAAAACGAAAATGAACGACGAGAACGCGGCCGTTTCCTTGCGGGAAAACGGTCGGAAACCATCCCGATCCGGCATACCGGAATCGGGGATAGCAAGCGACGCGAGTGTGGACACACTCGCTCAGCCCGTGGAACGGTTCGGCTTGCCGGGGAATCCCGGCCCCTATGGTCGGCAAGGCTCCAGACCGCTCGCGCGGCATCGATCAGCGAACGTCCCTCGGCTTTTCGGAGGTGACGGGATGAGCTGGACGGAAGGACGCAGGAGACCGATCTGCAAAAAAGTCATGTTCGCTCCGGAGGAGTGGGAGCGTGCCGAGCGGCTTCGCCAGGCGCTCATGAAGGAGTCGTTGCGCGCGGCCATCGCATACCGCAGATGGGGCGAGTACGCGCGAGAGAGGCTTCTGTACCCGGTGGTCGAGATGCCCCGGGTGGTGCTGGCCAGCGATCCGGAGGTGTTCAAGTCGGAGCTGCACCAGATCGGAACGAACGTCAACCAGATGGCCCGTGTGGCGAACATGAGCGGTGCCGTCACGCCCGCGCAGCTGGATGAACTGCGCCGCCAGCTCGACCGCATCACGGAGCTCATGGAAGGCATGGAGCGTGCAAGGAAGAGATGGAAGCCCGCGGCGGGGAGCGTGCGTGATGGCCATTGTGAAACTCGGGCGGAAGGTCAAGACGAACCTTCCGGGCACGCTCGCGTATGTGATCAATCCCGCCAAGACGGATGGAGGCCGGTTCGTGTACGCGAGCTATAGCGGTGAGCGGCAGGACGCCGGAAAGCTCGCCGGACCCATGATCCTCGACCTGGAATCATGCGCGAACGGCATGCGCGAGGGAAGCGTGCTGGCGCTGCATCTGAAGCATTCGTTCGCTCCGGACGAGAACGTGACCCCGGAGCGGGTGCACGAGATGGGCATCGCGTTGGCCGAGGCGATCACGGGCGGTGAATACCGGTACGTCGTCTCCACGCATCTGGACAGGAACCATCTGCACAACCACATCGTCATCTGCACGGCCAACCGACGCACCCGCAGGAAGATGCGTCTGACCCGCGGAAGCATCGACCAATGGCGTGCGGTCAGCGACGAATTGTGCCGCCGCGAGGGACTGGCCACGCTCGACAATCCTTCGGTCGATGCGGAAGCCGGGAGAATCGACATGCGGCGGATCATGGAACGGACGCCGGGGCAGGAGAGCACGGCAGTGCCGTCCGCATCATCAAAAGTGGTCCCCATGAACGGTCGTGGCGCATCGATGGAGGAATTCTATGCCATCGCCAAGGGCAAGGGCGCGAAGGAGCGGCTTCGTGCCGCCATCGAGCTCGCGGCGGCCATGTCCGGCAGTTACGGGGAGTTCGAGTCCAATATTGCCGCCGCGCATGTCGGGGTGGCCTTGCGTGGCCGGCATCTTACCTACACGGACCTGGACACGGGCCTGAAAGTCCGTGACACCAGGCTTGGCCCGGCTTACGACCTTGATTCGGTGACGGCCCGCATCGGAGGCGGAAAGACCATCCACCTCACGTTCAACCAGCGTCTCGTCTCCAGCGTCGGAGAGCGGGCGGTGTGCGTGTGGATGCCCGGCACACAGCGCACCCGCAAGGCCGTCATCCCCACGGAAATGCTCGCCAGGAACGGCAATACGTGGCATCTGTTCCTGCCGGCCGACCATCATGTCACGCTTCTCGACCGCTCCAACAGATACGCGGGACGTGTCGGCGCGGACGATTTGGCCGACGGGTTCGGACGCCGGAGCGGCGTCTCGAGCCGTTGACGACGGACAGGCGTCTGTTCGTCAGGCATGGCGTCACGCCCGCCCAACAGCGTTACTACCAGGCGCAGGCTAGAAGCCTCGACGAGCTCCGGGCCGCGGCTGACGGGCTCAATGAGGCGATCCAGGTACGTCGCGAGGCGGACGGGGACATGCGCAGTGGCATGTGCAATCTCGTGGCCCGGATAGATGCGGCGAGGGACGAGCTTCGCTCGACGGTCATCGCGTTGAGTGAAGCCATCGTCAACGGGGACGACGATCTCGCCATCGAGACGCGGAAGGAAATGGGGCAGCGGGAACGGACGCTCGAGCGATGCGAGGCGCGATATTGGACCATAATCCGGGGAGCGCGCCTGGCGGGCATCGATGTCAGCGGTTTTGACGTCATTGACGTCAATCGGGCGGCCATGGAAAAGGAGATAGGTGATGGAACGGGAAAACGGGATCCGAACGGACGGGATGGCCGGCGGTCTGGCGCGCAGGCTGTTGGAGCGGTCGATGCCGGAATCCACGAACGAGGACGACGGGACGATGCCCGACCTCGATTCGCTGATCGCGCGGAACAGGGAACTCCAACAGCGGCTGGAAGCGGTTGGGGAGGAAAGGACGAGGCTCTCATCAGGCAATCAGAGGCTCAGGAGGCAGCTTTCCGAGCTCAACGAGACCAGCAGGAAGCTGAACGAAGCCAATCGAAGGGAGAGGGAATGTGCCGCAAGGGAAGAGCGTTGTAGACGCATCGAGCGGCGGGAGGCTGAACTCGCGGACGGCGAGGCCAGGCTTCGCCGGGACCGTTCCAGCTGGACGCCGAACGCGACGGCATGGAAGACGAGATCGGAAGACGGGTGGCGGAACGATGCGGGCTGGAGCGGGCGAGGCTCGAACGGGAGGCTGCCGACCGTCTCGGGTTCGGACGGCGCTTGTTGTTCGTCCTCGTCACGGGGACGTGCGTGTTCGCCTCGATCATGCTGTTCGCCGTCATGGCGGGGCAGTGGCGGGCGCTTCTCGCGAGTCTTCCCGAATGGGTTCGCGGACGGTCGGAACAGGTCGGGAGCGTTGGCCGATGGGTTTCGGCGATGCTCATGGAGTTCGGCCGAGCGTCTCAAAGCTGGTGGTACAGGCCGCTGCTGCTGATGTCGGGCATACTCGTGTTGGCCTTGGCTGCCGCGATGGGCGTTCTCGTGTATTCGGCCGGGCGTACCGCGATGGATGCCTGGCGGGAGCATCGAGCATGGAACACCCTGCCCGTGCATATGGTGTTCTGGACGTTCCTCGCAAGCGGGACCTCGTGGTGTCCGTGGAGGTTGGCCGGATGGTCGGGGGACGGGTCCATTGGCTGACTTTGTGGATCGTTCTTGCGGTCTCCGCATTCATCGCCTACCACCGCATTCTCAGCAGGAGAGTGGACGACTTCATCAGGGACAACGGGTGACGGGGTGAAAGGCCGTTCGTTTCCGGTGCAGAGCCCTCCGCGGCGTGCCTCGTGAAGATCCGCATGGCGCTCGACGTCTTCAACCAGTGGCTATCGATACTGTATCGATACCATCGCGCAATCGCCAAAGTGTCGATATAGTATCGATAGTATTGTCGGTTTGATGAAGCATCGACGCCTTTTTCGGGGCGTGAAACGCCGCAAGCATCTGAGATGAAGCCGGGCAAGGATTTCCGGTATGTAAAACAAGTGGTTGAGAATTGTCAAGCTAGTGGTTGGTCGGATCGAGACTTGCCACTATGTCCCAACCGTTTGTTTTATATACCCTTTTATGCCGATTCTGGTTTAACAGAGCCAAGAGAAACGCCATGACCCAAAAAGCAAAGGACATTCGGATGACAGCGATACTTGGCGACAGGATGCGCAGGCTCATGCGCCGGCATGGTATCAACCAGTCCCAGCTCGCTGCACGGGCCGGGACGACCCAACCGAACATCTCGAAATACCTCGCGGGAGATCGGGAGCCCTCGTCGGGCACTCTCGCGAACATAGCCGCGGCCCTGCATGCCACGTCGGAATATCTGCTGGGACTGCCCGAGTCGGGTGCCGATAAGCCGTTCGGCGCGATCAAGGCGTACTGCGCCTTGCATGGCGGCGAGCTCAGCGAGGCGGAGACGCGGGATCTCATCATGACGCCGCTGTCCGCCAGGGACCAGGTTTCAGGCCAGAACTGACGAGGGATGGAGACCCGCGCCCGGTGCGCACGGACGGATGGTCTTGCTCAGACGAATTCGAGCTTCTTATGTTCCCGGGCGCATTGCACCAGATATAGATTGATGAGGTTCTGATACGGGATGCCCGTCTCCTTGGACATGTCTTTGAAATAGTCGATCGCCTGTCCCGCGAGGTTCATAGTCACCGGCCTGCGGGCCGTAACGACATAGGGGTTCGCCTTCGCATCGCTGAAATCATATTCATCGCGCATGTCAACGTCCTTTCCCTGCATATTGCCGCTCTCGTGGCGGGTGGCTTTTCTTGCGGAGATGATGCGGATGGTATTGTTCGCCGTGCGATAGCAGTGACAGACCACCAACAGCCTCGACAGAGCGCTCATTCCGAGGATGATGAACCGATCTTCGTCATACGACGAATGGTCAGGGTCCTCGATGACCCGGGACAGCGGATCGCTGAAGACCGTCTCGGCCTCCTCAAACGTGACACCGTGCTTATGCGCGTTGATGTCCGCCTTGACGTCATCCCATTCGAATCCGACAATCTCCATACGCATATTATATGGACAAAATATTGATAACGTCAATATCAATTTCCAACCACTTATTTTACATACCCGGATTTCCCTGAAGCTGATTTGCGGCGGTTGGTGCCGTTCGTGTATATTGGTGGTGATTTGGAAAGCCGTCCAGCCCACCAGTCCGTGCCGGTCCCACGTTAAACGGAATTCGACGCCAGACGTGAACGGCGTCGCCGCAAGGCGGAACACGTCTAGTCCATCAAGCCGGTGGACGATAAGCATCCGGCTGGGAGCGCGCCCTTAATCGTGATCGTCGTCCGCGAGCGACAGAAAAGACCTATTGACGCCGGCAAGCCCAAGGGCACCGGCGTCGATTACTATTTCCTGAATCCGTGCCGAGTCCGGGAGACAGCCGTTGAAAGAGAACCGTTTCGATCCCGAGGACTCGATCAGGGCCATACATGCGTGCGCGCCCGTCTACTTGGAACGTCTGTTGGGCAGGCATGTGCTTTTCGTTCCTGGTGACGGTTCCGCTCCCATGGAGACGCTGTACAGGGCCGACAACTTCATGCACTTGTGCGGCGTGCACTACGAGAACGTCTCTCCGAAGGATTTCTGGGAGATGGCGTTGAGGTCGCGTCTCACGCCGGATGGATTACTGCCGAACAACAGGGGCGTCACCGCCAAGAGGCTCGTGCTGTCCACGTTGGTGCGCATCGACGCCAAGGCCATCATGATGGTCGAAAGCCCCGTGCTGCCGGGCCGTACCAAGACCGACGCGATCTGCGCCAATCTTCCCTATGCGGTCGGTTATGCGCGCCGCAGTTCCGAACTGTTCCCCAACACGGCGTTGGATCTGGGCGATGGAAGGCTGAACGGCAGCCGTCCGGTGCTCACGGTGTTCAAGACCGAACGGGATTCGCTGGACTACAACATCGTGTCCAAGGCGATCAAAGAGAAGGATCCGGTCAAGCGGAACCAGAAGCTCGCCCGCGTACGGGGGTCCTTGAAGCAGTACCGCGGCGAGTGCGTGTTGGACAGGGCCGCGCTGGGGCTGATGTAACGAGCCAGTGACGTCTGACGTGCTGAAGGCAATCCGCGACACGCCGGTAACCGGGTTTTGAATAGGGTTTCGTCATGGTGAATTTTGCAAAACCCAAGCGGGAGTAGGGCTTACGGGCTGAAAAGTTTGTGTCTCGTATTCTCCGCCAGTAGGGCTTCCGGATGATTTCGGAAGCCCTTTTTTATGCCAAAACGGCGGGTTTTCAATAGCTCGCTGGCGTGGCTCGCTGCGGCACGTGCAACGGAAAGGTTGCGAAACAGTGGGGGAGTTGCGCATATCGCTGATTTCGTTCGTAACGGTATGCTACCTTGCGTTACGCTCGGAACGATGACCGTTGCCAGTGGAGAGATTACCGGCAGAGATTGCTTGAAGAGAGGGAGGCAGCGATGGCTGAGTTCGACGATGAGCTAGATATGCAGCGTGAACTCGATACCCGCGATTCCCTGGCTTCGATGGCCCACTACCATGTGTCATCGCCAGGTGCCGTTACCACGCAGGTGTTGCCGCCAAGCTTCATTCCCACTGCGACCGGCCGCATTCGCCCTGTGACGGGCACGATTCCCGCAATACCGTCGGATGCTCAGGAAAAACAGGCGCAGATTGGCCGTTCCGTTCGATCCATACGTTCGCTGGCTGCCGGCTCGCTTCGTAAATCGCAAGATTTCGATGCAGACGGTAGTACCGACGGCAACGGCAATAGCGGCTCCATAACGCCCCGCATAGCGTCCAGCGCCCCGCACTACGTCGATTGATCGTCGATTTTGACCGTCGACATTGCTTTCGACTTAAGTTCGATGAAACAGGCCTGATTCTAACCTAATTACAGTCCGCTTTATCGATTAGTCGTCGCAGCCGGATAATGCCCGATTATCAATCTGCCGTATTACTCAACAACAGCAATAAATGGACTTGCAGGCAATCCGAGATCGTTATACAGCAGACTGGAAATAACCGGATTTCCACTCCACCAGTAACGCACTTGAGTTACCGCGTTGCAATTCGAGCTTCCATCGGCGGCACTCAGCACAATCTGATCACCCTTAATCGTTGCCGTTGCCGAAACCCACTTTCCGGAATCGTCGGCAATTTCAAAACCTTGCAATGGCGTGGAAGTCGGCGTTGCAACGTTGGAAATACCATTCAAAGGAGTCGCGTCCGGATTCGCATCATAATCGGGTACGGTCGCGCTCGCAGTCTTCGAATAATTGGGCTTTTCCGCCTGCAAACCGGTTGCGGTGCCGTTCTGGAACGACAATACGATCGTGCCATCGGAAGCATGCTTCGCATGCGCGATAAGCGGCCCGTTGGGAATGGTCCTGCCTTCCGACATCGCCAGATATTGCGCTGCCATGCGCGCGCCGAGAATATCTTTGCCAAGCGGATGTATCAACGTTGAAGTGCCCTTGTCCGTATCAAGCGACACCGTCATTGCAACGTTGGAAGCATTGCGTAATCCGGCATTGCTCAACGTGTTCAACTGCGCGAATCGCACGTTTTGCGTGTACTGGTAGCCAGGCCAGCGTGCCAATTGCACATACAGGAACGGCAGATCATCCTGATCGAACACTTCACGATATTGGTTGATCAGCAGCGTCATCTGCGACTCGTACGCCAGCGCGGTCGCCTCGTTCGTAGAATCATTGCATCCCTGATACCACAGCACGCCCGCCACATGAAACCCTTCCAAAGGCGCAATATGGTTCGCATAAATATCACCGCCTTGCACGTGACGTCGAATCGGCGTGCCACCCCATGCGGTTTGAATAATGCCGATCGGCACGTTCGGATGCGCGGCACGAAGCTGCATGACAAACTGCTGCGCCAGATAACTGAAATGCTGCGAATTATCGGCGGTCGCCTCAAGCCAGGTGCCAGCCTGCTCATTCACGTCGCGTAACGGAAAATCCGTACCTTTCGAGGAATTGGCGCTCGCAACGAAGTGTACGTTGTTGTCGGAAAGCTGTTTCGGCAGATCGTCGGTCGTTATCAGACCTCCGCCGAAATTGTAGGAGTTGCCTGAACCCTCATAATATTGCGAATAATTCAATTCCATATTCGACTGTCCGGCAGCAATAAATACGTCGCCAACATACACGTTTTTCAGAGTCAACAAAGTGGTTTCGTTGTATAAAATCGTTAATGAATATGGTTTAAGACTTGCTTTTTGTTTAGGTAAGGTGCAGGTGAAATCGCCATTTTTGGAAATTTTAGCTTGTGCTGATGCTGATTTCTTTCCTTGGGAAATCGTTGTAATCAGTTGCGTTGGGTCAACAACTTTTCCGCGTTGTGAAGTGGTGGCCGTTCCTTTGACTATCAGCGTTTTCCCACGTTGGAAAACCATGTTCTCCAAATAGTAGGAGGGGAGTTTCACGGTGATGCGGGTCGCATAATTGTTGTTGGATTGCGTGGCGTTGTCGTTGCTGGAGACATTATCTGATGCGCTGTTGCTGCTATTGGAATTACTGCCGTTGACGTTTGCTGAACCGTCGCCCCATTTCGGTCCACAACCAACAATGATCGCCACCAGAATTGCCGTGGTCACTACCGCGGCAATAATCACGCGTGCCAGTCGTTTCTTCTTCAAGATGGCTCCCCTTCTGCGTCCGCAATGCAACGCTTGCAGCGTTTGTTTAACGGAGCAAGCACATTAAAGCCTAGTCATTCTTGCTGCGATGCGCACAAATATGGTCATCCGTCAGGCTCTGCCCATTTCTGTCATCTCTTCATGATGGCGTCCCATGGGCCGGACTTTTATCGGTCGAGAGCGGTGGACGTCCCATAATCACGCCACCCACTGTTCGTTCGTCTTCAGGAAATTCGCCTTGTTCGTAGGATTTGCGCCAGCGATCGATCATCTCATCGGTGATCTCTCGACCATTTGCCGCTGTCCAGCTCATGAGAGCCTCCTTTCCGTTCGTTTGGTCTTTCCCTAGTCTTGCACTTTTCTTTTGACTTGTTACTGCATTTTATAGCCGTGAAGTCTTGAAAATGGCGGAATTTCAACGTTTCTTCTTTTGCCTGCCATGTGACTCTCTTTTGCTTTTCTTTTGATTCTAAAATCAAAAGAAACGTTGGGTATGCGGAAAAGGGGTATGGAAGAGTTGGGAGAAACGTAAAGATGGTGAGGCTAATGACCGGCTTGGTTGACAGGCCTGGTTGGCTTGATTGGCCGGCTTGATCGGCTGGTTGGTTGGCAGCGTTGCGATTGGTTGATTTACTGGAGGAATTGATCGTCCAGCGTTGCGTCGGTCGCGTCGGCTGCGCCGGATTGGTCGACGGTGCCGTCCGTGCGCCCGCGTCGCCGGCAACTCCAGCATCGCCCTCCGTGTCTGTGGCTTCGTCCGTTCCGTCGTCGCCGGCCGTTCCGTCAGCGCTATTGTCGGTTCCGTCACCGCCATCGGTGGCCGCGGATTCGTCGCTCTTCTGCAAAGCCTGCTTGAACTGCTTGGCCTGCTTGTCGTACTCGGCTTTTGCGGCGTTGGCTTTGCTGATGGTAGCGGAAGTGTCGGCGGCGCAGCTCAGCGTTTTCGGCGCGGTAACTTCCGTCTGGTGCAGTTCGGCAAGCTTGTCGAGATCGTAGGACCCGTCGAAGCTGGTGAACGCTTCGGAGATCTTCGCCTTCAGCTGGAACGCCTTGGAATAGGAGGTGTTCATGGCCGTGACGGCTTCCTTGCAGTCGTTGAGTGCGGCCAGGTCGCGCATTTGCTGCGATGCGCGCACGCCTGTGAATCCGAAGACCGCGCCCAGAACAACGACTACGACGACTACGGCGATGATGATCTGGCGGTAGATGTGCTTTACGCGCTGGTCCGTCCAAGCGTCGCCGTCGCTGATGCCTTGCGCTATGGCCGCGTCGAATAGGTCTTGCGGCTGGCGGGATTCGCTGGATTCGCTGGATTCGTGTGATTGCCGGTTGCTGATTTCAGCCGTGTTGCTGCTGCTGATTGTGCGCTCTCCGGTTGCGTTGGTACTGGTTGCGTTGGTTTCGACTTCGGTTGCTTTGACTTCATTGGAAGCGTTGCCGACAAGCGTATTCCCGGTATTGCCATCGGCATCGCTGGCAAATGCGCTGCTGACGGTCGAGCTGTTGACTGCGATACCGCTGGCAGCGGCGTCAGTACTGTCGGCAGAAGTGTTGGTCGTTGCGCTTCCGGCAAGTGTTCTCGGTGTGTGTGACGAGGTACCTTCCTCGCTTGGCTTCTTGCCGTGCCGTGCCATAACCCCTCCAGAATCTGCCTACTATTCTGTACTCCCCGGTGACAGCTCCCGATTCAGGGCAATTGAATCACGTTCCGAGAGTCCACCTGAAATGCCAATATACAGCGTACGATACCCGTCCTTCCCCGATTTCCCACACTCGTGTTGTAGTCGTTAATGCATTCAGGTACTCTCTGGAGTTTTATTCGTCTGTGGTAACTTCTTAAAAATTTTTAGAAGTGTTGGTGGAAACTTCTTAAAATTTTTGAGAAGTGTTATGCTGGGATTGTTGGGTGTTTCGCAACGGACGGCGAAAGGAAGAACTTATGGTGCCGGATAATCCATGTGAATCGTATGCCATGCTGGTTCGTGAGTCCATGCAGTTTGACATTCCTACGCCGTCACGCCGCATCGAAATCATACGCGAGCTGCCGCAACCGGCAGTGTTCAATGCTGTGCACATCATCACTGGCATCCGACGTTGCGGCAAAACGTTCTATCTTTTCCAGAAAATTCATGATTTGTTACAAAACGGCGTCTCGCGTAATGATATTTTCTATTTCAACTTCGCTGACGATCGTCTGCAACCAATGCAAGACACCGTGCTCAACGATATTGTTACGGAATACTGGCGGCAATATCCCGACTCTCGTGACCATGGCTGCTACCTCTTCCTTGACGAAGTGCAAGAATGCGCCAATTGGCAGGGATTCTGCCAGCGCATAGCCGAACATGAAGCTGTGACGCTCGTCATTACTGGATCGTCTTCGAAACTGTCCAGCGAAGAAATCGCAACGAATTTCCGAGGAAGATCGCATCCGCATGCCATGGCGCCACTGTCTTTCCGTGAATTCTGCGACTTTCGGGGAATCGAAACGCCTACAGCGGGCAGCACTCTTGCCGATGCCGTGTTTTCGCCGCGAGAGGTCACCCGGTTTGAAGCTGCCTACAACGATTACCTAACTATTGGCGGCTTCCCTGCAGTGCAACGTATGGTTGAAGCTGATCGTATTGAAACGCTCCAAGGTTACGTGCGGGACGTGGTTGCGCGTGACGTTGCCGAGCGTCTTGGTCGTGAAAACATTACTCTCGCCACGCAGATAGCGCTTTTTTTGCTGCGCAATACGGCCTGCGAGCTGTCTACCAATGGTCTTGTGGAAACGTTGCGAGCGGTCGGCTGGAAAATCTATTGGGATAAGGCGAATACGTTACTCGAGCTGTTCAAGCAGGCATTTCTGGTGTATCAGCTTGAGGAGTATTCCACCATGCTCAAGCCGGATAGTACTGCGGTGCCGAAAATGTATGCCGTCGATCAGGGTATGGTTTACGCGGTGTCACGCGCCAACCAGCAAGATATTGGAAAACGACTGGAAACTGCGATTTTCTGCGAACTGCAGAGACGAACTTCCGGTAGGCGTACGGAAACAATCACTTCATACACTATGCCGACGTCCAAACAGGAGAAAGTTGACTTTCTTATCGGCGATGCTCTTGCTACGGAACCGTATGGGCTTATTCAAGTGTGTGCCAATATGGGAAATGAGAAAACCAGGGCGCGAGAAATCGGCTCTCTGCAAGCGGTTATGCAACGTACCAACGTTGATTCCGGCCTGATTCTCACGCTTAACGAGGGAGAAACCATCGAACTTCCCGATTCCACTGGCACGATCCACGTACTCCCCTCCTGGAAATGGTCCCTCTACGAAGCGTGATGGGAAGGTCAGCGAGAATGCTGGAAAGGAGATATGGAAATGGATGATGCCATATCGGTGCCCCTAACGAGCTAGTCGATTCTTATCAGTGTGTAATGCGTGAGATGTGGGGATTGGGATGATTTGGGAGTTGGGGATGGACGGGGTTGTGGGTTGCAGTTAGAGTTGGCGGTTAGGGCGTTTGCGCCGAATATTTGGGGCTGATGACTGTATTCAAGAGAGGCTGACGAATGGTTTCGCCACATCATGTTGTGAAGATCGTGACTGCGTTGTCTGCGGTTGCGTTGACTGCTTCCGTTGCGGTTGCGCCGGCTTACGCATTGCAGGATATTGCGATTGAGGATGCTGTTGCGCAAAGCGGTTCCGTTACTGCAGATAATGGTGTTGTTATGCAGTCTGGCGATCAGTCGGATGATCAGACGGGCGGCCAGCAATCGCAAGACAGCATGCCCGACAATCCGAATGCGAAACTTCCGGATAACGTCAGTGACGAGATTTCCGACGATGCCACCGTGGTTTCGGAAGACCTGGCTGTCACCCCCGAAGGTGAGGTCAAGAACATCGAAACCGGCGAAATCGTGACCGATCCAACATTGGTCGGCACGAAAGATCAGCAGCCGGATCCGCTCGCCAAAACCAACGGCGAATCCTTCATTCCGGTAAGCGCGGAAGATGTCAAAAATGCTGTAGCCGACGCGAATGACGCAAATAGCGCGGAATCGCAATCCGAGCAATCCGACGCAACCGTGAAACAATCCGTGGAACAATCGTCGTTGAAGTCGGCAAAGTCGAATACGAAAACCGCGCAATCGCAATCCACACAATCCAACACGAAAGTACAAACAGCCAAATTCGAAAGCAACGATTACGGCGCGCACTGGGGCACCTACAACAATTCGAAAGCTTTTTTCGACTACCAGAACAATCTGTTCGTGCAGCAAGCCAAAGGCGTGATCGACGTTTCCGGATGGCAAGGCGACATCGACTGGGCCAAAGCGAAAGCCGACGGCGTGGAAGGCGCGATCATCCGCCTCGGCTACGGCGAAGGCAACAATGCCGACAAGAAAGCGCAACGTAACATTTCCGAATGCAAGCGATTCGGCATCCCGTTCGGCATCTACTGGTATTCCTACGCGGACACTCCGTCGATTGCCAAAGAAGAAGGTGCCGACGTGGTCGCCAAACTCAAGCAGTTTGGCGTGAATCCGAGAGACTTGGCGTACCCCGTGTACTACGACCTGGAAAAGTGGACCTGGAGGGGCATCAGCCGCCCACCGACCCGAACGTGTACAACAATATCGTCAACAATTGGTACAGCGCACTACAGTCCGCCGGATACAAGAACCTGGGCGTCTACTCGTACACCAGCTACCTGCAGGGGCCACTGAAACATGTCGACATTTACGCCAAAACCACGTGGGTGGCGCAGTACGGCGCTCGCATGGGATTCGACTCATTCCCGACCAACAGTCGCGATGGCAATACACCAGCACCGGCAAAGTGGACGGTATCAGCGGCAATGTGGATATGAATGCGTTTGGGAATAAGGAGTTTGTTCCTGATTATCCGGAAGGAACCGGATATTATATGTCTAATTCTTTGAAGGGCGGCGCTGCCGATTTTTCGTTCGGGTACGGTCGTGCTGGTGACGAAGCCTACGCAGGTGATTGGAATGGAGACGGTAAGGACTCCCTGACCTTGCGTCGTGGAAATATGTTTTATACGAAGTATTCGTTGACCGGAGGAAATGCTGATTGTGCATTCAGTTACGGGAAGAACGAAGATCTTGTACTGCCTGGAGATTGGGATGTCGATGGCAAAGACACATTTGCAGTGCGTAGAGGGTCTACGTACTATATCAAAAATTCGCTAGAGGGTGGAATTGCCGATAAGTCGTTTATCTACGGTCGTTCCGAAGACCAAACTTATGTTGGCGATTGGAATGGTGACGGACATGATACTTTTGTTGTTCGACGGGGCAATGTGTTCTATTTTAAGAATTCACTGACTGGTGGCAATGCGGACACTGTGATTACATACGGTCGTGATGATGATCAAGTATATGTTGGTGATTGGGATGGTGATGGCAAAGATTCCTTGGCCGTGCGTCGCGGTAACACTTTCTATGTGAAAAATACCATTGCCAGTGGTGTCGCTGATGAAGCATTCAGTTATGGCAAAACAAGCGATACCGTTCTTGTTGGTGATTGGGATGGCGACGGCAAAGATACTTTTATGGTGCGACGATAGTTGAAACAGGTGTTGAATGGGTGTAAAGAAACGATTCAAAAACCGTGAGTCCGGTATTGAATTACTGCGAATTATCGCGATGCTGCTTATTGTGCTTCACCACGAGGTGATGCATAATGCGCTGCCTGTGTTGGATCAAGAACTATCTGTAAGAAAACTAACTTTGCAATTATTCTATTTCACTCCAGGTAAAGTAGGAATTGCGCTGTTCTTTATTATTTCCGCATGGTTCGTCGTGGATAAGACGCCTTCTTTGCGTTTATCTTGTCGAAAAGTATGGATTTTAGAGAGAGAACTTCTTTTTTGGAGTTTATGTTTGGGTGCTGTGACTCTGTATAAAGTACCCGAGGAAAGAACCATAGAATCCCTTTGGAAAATATTGTTCCCTCTGTCTCGCAATACGTGGTGGTATGCGACGAGTTATGCTATTTTCCTTTTCCTATCTCCATTTCTAGTGCGTGGACTACGTGCATTGGGAAAGAAATACCATGGACAGTGTTGTCTCGCGATGGGATTTTTATGGGGAGTATTGACGCTGATTCCTAACTCAAATCTAGAAATCAGCCTTAATTCCATGGGCTTTATCTATGTTTTTGTGCTAATCGCATACTACAAGTGGTACATGAGACCGTTTCAAACTGCCACTGCATGGAAAATGTTTTTAATCTCAATTGTAGTAATTTTACTCTGGAACGTAATTGTGTCATTTGCTACTGTAGGTCATAGCGACAGGATCTATGAGTACTTATTGTGTTTGGAGAGAGAATGGTCGGTTCTTTCACTTGCTCTAAGTTTTGGGCTGTTCCTGCTATTTTGCCGACTACATTTCCAAAGTCGTATTGTCAATAGTTGTGCGGCCTCGACGTTTGGGACATACCTAATTACAGAGCATTATTATGTTCGAGGGATATTATGGCAGCAGTGGTTCAATCTTTCGAATTGGTATGACACATACTCTGCGCCGGTCATCCTTCTGATCGTTTTTGTTATTGGGATAGCTGTATTTGTTGTAACGTTGATTTTAGACAAGGTGCGTGCACTGCTTTTCAAGTTGACTATTGATAGGAACAAAGGTCATTGGTTTGATGTCCTTTGGGATGTAGCTGAACGGCGTTTCCCGATTTTGAAGGACAAGAACTAGGTGTTATCTTTTGTTTGACATCCGCAGAAGTGCGCCAGCTCCTGCGAAAGCGAGGTCTGCGAATGTATGGTAATGCGACTTACTAACACAACTGCCAGTATGCCTCCAGATGAAAGCGAGCCTGCGAATAGGAGACCTAGAACTCCTTCTCTGACACCTGTTCCTGCAGGCACGAATACTACAAGGAATCCCGCTACCCAGGCCAATGCGTATGCTCCGATGGAAAGTGCCATATTGGAAATGGAAAGATCCATGCCGAAGCCATAAGCTAGCAGCCATACTTGTACGCCGGCAATGCACCATGCAATGACCGCTAATAATGTGGACAGTCCCAAACCTTTAAATGATATCTGGCGTTCCGGTGTCGGCCTCTTAAGCAACTTAAATCCAAATGCGATAAGTCGATTCAAGACAGGGGGCATAAGTAACGCGATTAGCGCGATTAGCAATAGTACGATTGCCCAAGTTGGTACCTGAATGGCTACAGAGGTACCAAGTATAGTGATGACACCGATTCCAGTTCCGGTAAGTAACGAGATAAGCACGGCTACGGTCATGGCCGTTACTGAACGGCGGGCTGGAATGTCATGATCTCGGCCGATTTCTGCTGCGGCTACAATATTCCATACGCCGCCAGGAATGTATTTACCTATTTGGCTGATGCCAAATAACTGGGTGGCTGTGCTCCAATCGAGTGGAGATCCCAAATCGGCAAGAATGACGCGCCAAGACCACAGGGTGAAAAAGACGTATACAACGGCCAGGAGAAATCCAGCCGTAGCGATTTGCCACGATAGTGTGGTAAGTGCAGCTACAAGAGGATTCCAATTTTTGATGATAACCCATATGAGTGCTGCTAAAGCGATGGCGAGGAAAAACCAACGGATTAGTGGCGAGTTCATAACTTTTTTTAGCTTGTTCATTGCCGTCCTTGCAGCGTGATTAATGTTCTTTAATCCATTGGGAGAGTTCGCGTGTGATGATGTCACTAGTGAATCGTTGTGCGTTTTTAGCGGCGTCGCTCTGTTTGCGCGCAAGAATATTGGGAGAGGAAATAAGAGACGCTATGGCGTCTGCCAATGCTTGTGGATTGTTCGGAGCCACATATACTACGCCATTGCCTAGTGCTCGGCGTTGCGGAGGTGTATCACTGGTGATAACCGCACATCCGGCAGCCATGGACTGATACACCTTGTTGGGAACCACGTGCAGTCCTTCGGGGTGTTGGAGAAAATACCCAAAGCGATGTCATGTGATGCCACTATTTGAGGTAGTTCTTCCGGCTCGACCCATTCGCGGAATTCGACGTTATTCAACCCTTCGCAAAGTGAACGGACCTCATCATAATCTTGGCCTTTGCCGATGAGCGTGAATTGTGGGGTCATTCCTCGATCAGCAAGTATTCGTGCTGCTTTGGCTATGACCGGAACGCCTTGCAATGGGGTATATAGTCCATAAAACACGATACTAGCGTTGCGCGTATTGTCATATTTGTTTGTTTGGTACCATTCGTCTGGGGCTCCTACTGGAATCACCATGCTTTGATCTTCAGGCTCGAGCATGGCCTGATGCTCTTTTGTATCCAGTACCACGAGCGATGCTGCGTTGATGGCCATGCGGTCGAGTCTTTTCAGCAGTTTGACTTTTAGTCCCTGAGCGCCACGATCTTTCGCGGTATCTCCTGCAAAAATGAGATGATCGAGAATAATCGGCACGCCTTTAAATACATGGTGGGCGAGTAGTACGTCGAAATGCCCCATATAACCGACCAGCACGGCATCCGGCTTGCCATTCTTCTTCGTCCATGCATGTGCTTGTTTGCTGAGTAATCTCCAAAGACGAAGCAAATTCCAGCCGAATCCGAATACTTTCCATGGTTTTTTCAGGATTTCAACGCGCTGTGCTGTGGAAAGCAAAAGAGGCTGGTTGATTTCTTCGACGTTGCAGCCATTCTTACGTAGCCCGTCGATGAGAATGCCGACTCGTGGATGCTTCCTCACGCTATAGGTGCCAAATGCAAGAACTGTAGACATGAATGTTGGGTTTCCTTATAGGGTGTATGGAACCTTGCAATAAATCAGCTAAGTTGCTGGGCTGGAGGGAATTCTCCGTACTCGTTTTGCTGAGCCCAGATTTTCTGGTATTCAGCGGAATAAAGGATTTCTTTGGTTCTTTCAAGCTGATCCTCGACGAGTTTGCGTTGAATTCGCTGGACTTCGGAGATGATTTGCAGGGCAATGCAGAACGCTGCAAGCATCAGCAGAATGACGCCTAGTAGTAAGGATTGCACATGACCGGCAGTGTGTCCCATGTAGGCAAGCACTAGAAAACGTACTACTGGAATCAATCCAAGTACGCCAAAGATGATGGCAGCCCATTTGAAGATGACGTTCGATTTGAACATCAGGAAGCTGCGAATAATAGCGCCGCCGGATTTGGCCATGTGTTCGAAAATGTTGCTGAACAGGCGGGATTCGCGCGTCTTCGGGTTGGTGGTGATTGCATATGAGGTAATGGCGATGCGCTTGTTGCCGGCTTGGATGATGGTTTCCATGCAATAGCTGAATTCGGTGACGATATTGAGCTTGAGTAAGGAATTCTTGGAGTAGGCACGGAAGCCGCTTGCCGCATCCGGAATATTGGTTCCAGCGGCCTTATTGACCACCCAAGAGCCGAAATGCTGCATCTTGCGTTTGAACCAGCTGAATTCCTTGATGGTGGCGGTCTGGCGATCGCCCACTACGATATCGGCTTCATGTCGAATGATAGGCTGAACAAGTTCTCCGATGGTTTCGCTCGGATATTGGTTATCGCCATCGGTGTTGACCACGATATCGGCACCATGCTTGAGCGCATAGTCAACGCCGTCACGGAACGCGCGAGCCAGACCCATTGGCTTGGCATGATGCACAAAATGCTTAACGCCAAGCTTTCTGGCTACTTCAACGGTTTTATCTGAGCAGCCATCGTCGATGATGAGCAGTTGAATGTCATCAATTCCTGGGATCTGGGTCGGCATATGCTCCAGTACCAGTGGAAGTGTCTTTTCCTCATTGAGACATGGAATCTGAATAAAAAGTCGCATACTATCTTTCGCACCCTATGTTTGCTAATCGTCCTCTTCTACTTTAAGGAAAAGCTACGACTGCTTTTCATTGTGTGCTGGCTATACACAATTCCTTCCATATGCTGTGGTATCTGCAGTATCGAAGGTTATGCCGGTCAGAGTATAGCCAACGGCGACCATAGTTTGATAAGCTATTTTCGACTTGTACTGGGATGTCGCCGGAGGCTTGAGGGATGGCCGTGATTCAAAAGAGTACGGAGCAGTGTGCGTTACTAATCGTTTTTGCGATAGTCTGTGGTTTTCTGGCGTCGCTTGTGGATTCCGTCCGACAGTATAACCAGTTGGTGTGCACTCCTCGTATGCTTTGGTGCACGCTCGTAATCGCAACCCTCTTCTTCCTTTTCGTGTTGCTTTTAGAGCGCGTGTTGGCTTGGTTGAATCGGGAGCCTGAAACGTATCGAAACATTTCGCGTAAGTTGCGGGAGATCTTCTCTTTTAGGACGTCGAAGAAACAGTTTGCGTTAATTGCGGTTGTGTTGGTGTTGTGCTGGCTTCCGTATCTGATTGTTACTTATCCGGGCGTTATCTGGTATGACACTGAGCAGCAACTGCTCCAATGGAATGGCCAGCCGAATACTTTTACTGATGGTAGTTATCTCTCTGATCACCATCCTGTTTTCGACACTATGATATTTGGTACTTTTCTGCGATTAGGAGCGTTTTTCGGCTCGGCTGATCGAGGGTTGTATCTAGGGTGCATAGTTATCGAACTGGTCACCATTGCAGCTCTTGCGTCAATGATTCTTTACTGTCGTCATATTGGCGCTGGATGGCGATTCTGTTTTGCTGAAATGATTTTCTTTGCGGTATTCCCGTTTACTGCGCTGTTTTCCATGACGATGGTCAAAGATTCATTGTTCATGCCGTTTTTTATCTGGTTTGCCATGATATTTGTTGAAGCGGTAAGAACTCAGGGAGTATTACTTAAACAGCCTCAGTTTTTTACGGCGTTTTTACTGACTGCGCTTTTGATGGGGCTTACGAAAAAAACTGGCGTCTACATCGTGCTTATATGCTGTATTATCTTATTTTTCGCAGTATCAGCATTATTCGTAAGCGTGTTGTCGCTGTTTTTATTGTCGTTATATCAGTATTTATGGTACTGATGCCGAAAATTGTTTTCCCTGCACTCCGTATACAGGAAGGTGGAAAACAAGAGATGCTTGCCGTTCCGTTGCAGCAATCCGCGTTACTGGTGAAGCAGCATGAAAATGATATTTCGATACAGGATCTAGAAGCTATCTACAAAATCCTAGGTGATGATGTAGCCGACCGATACCAATGGTGGGCGTCGGACAATGTGAAAGGTTATTCTTGGGACTCTCAGAATGATCAATATTTAGGCCAATATGCGATTGCTTGGATCCATGGGCTGGCATCCCATCCGGAAACATATATTGAAGCATATGTCGCTTTGCAGGAGGCTTGGCTAGGCATTCCTTCACCTACTGATTCGAACGCTGGTGATTTGGTAATGCAGACGTACGCTTTAGGGAGTGATCATTATGCATTACCTGATTCGGTGGAATTAGGACTATGCTTTGGTGGCTTCAAAAATGCAGTGCAGAAACTTCAAGAGACGATTAATGATCACATAGCACGAGCTCCAATAGTGAATCTATTATGCTCGCGTGCGGTATGGTCGACATGGATGTTCGTGTTTGTTCTCTATGAGTGCATACGTCGTAAAAAGCGACATTGCGCGTGGCTGGCACCTTATGTTGCCACGTTCCTGTTCTTATGGATTTCACCGGCTACCGTGACCATAGAAGGTATGAGATATCTCATACCAATGGTCATGATTGTGCCGCTTATGTTTGGAATGCTCGGGGCTGGTGAGCAAACAAACAGCTGAGGATGAACAGTAAGCCGGTGAAAGGCAGTATCAATGCCCCTCACCGGCTTACTGTTCAGTGTTAATTAGTGTCGGCTTCGTGCTATGCGTCCGACTGCCTTGAAAAGTTCACGTCGACGAGAACCGATCGGCATGATTGGGTCGATAATGCGTCGAATGGCATTGTCTTCGCCAATAGCACGAGGTGGCTTGACGGATTCAACAACAGGCTTCGAAGGAGCAGTGGCTTTCACCACGCGCTTCAACAAGCGTTCATAGAACGGTGTTTCGCGCGCATAACGCCAGTAAATGGATGCGAAATCGCAATCCGGATCAGTCCACGGCTTCTGAAAGCCGGCGTAGTGGATGATTTGCGGATTGTTGCGTGACTTCATGTAGGCGTCATAAATGTCGTTCGGAGCCTGCACAAACAGATTGCCGACACGTCCGCCGCAATCGTGAACCACATTCCACTCCCACGGTAAATACAGTACTTCTCCCTCACAGTGTGCGTTAAGCACATCTTGGTCGTTATAGATGAACGCAGGGTTAGACGCATACGTAAGCCACTGCTTGATGGTGTAGCGCTCGCGCATGGCCTTGGTGTTGAGCACGAGAACGCCAGCTTGGAAGTAATCGTAAGGATTCTTCATCTTCAGCACATTCTTGGCATACCCCATGCGCTTGCCATGCTTGACGTTGAGGTTGGCAAGGAAGTCGATATCTCGAATCGCACCGAGCAACTTGCCTTGCAAGTCGGTGTTGTACAACTTGGAAATATCGCCATTGATGACGATATCCGAATCCAAATACAGCACCTTGTCGTAGAACGGCAATAGCTTCTGGATCAGGAATCGATAGTAGGTTTCGATGCTGATATGAGCATTATTCGTGGAAAGATCGTATCCAGACAGCTCACGCTCCACATTGGTGAATCGCAATGACATGTTCGGGAACTGCTTGAAGAAGTCACGCAGTCGTTCCTGCTTATCCCAAGCGATGTTTCGTTGTAGAACCACAACATCATAGAAATATGTCGGATCAGCATTCTTCATGGCCGAATAAACCGTGGTGGTGAGCTGTGGAACATAATTATCATCCGCGGCAAACACGACTGGAACAATCGGCTTGTCAAACACATCAAGAGGCTTCAGCTCTTCGGCAGGTTCCGGATTGGTGAAATGTACGCACTGCAGTTCTTTGAACTTCCAATTAGAGCAGATGCGCTTATGGTGCATCAAATAGATGTTCAACAGGCGTTCGGAAAGGTGCCCCGGAGTACGCAACGCTTCCTTGCTGTAGGCACTATAGTTGGTGTTCTTATCGAACTCCTCAAGAATCGGGAACATCCAAGAGCAATAGTCGAAGAAGATCTCCTTCTTCATAATGAACATATTGCAGAAGCATGCCTTGTTGCCCTTGAAGAAAGCATCGGCATCCTCTTTGTAATCCGGATACATCTTGCATAGAATCCGATAACAGCGGAGCAGATCATCATCGTGCAGCAGGGGAGCGGCTTCCCACAATGCGCGAGGAGTACCATGCTTGTCGATGATCTTTGTGAGATCTCCAAACGGGGTGGTGATGACATCGTATTGGCGAACTATCTGCTCGATGTTTTTATCATCGAGCCCATATTCTTTCGCGGCTCTGGCGTCGATGTAGTCATCCATGATTTCGCCGTATGGATTCTCCTTGTGAGGAGTGTCGGAGAAATCAAAATAGCGGCGATAATGGCAGAAGCGTAATAATCGGCATCTACATTCTTCCACGCCCAATATTGGGTGGTCAGTTCGCAATAGCGTGGATTGCGGTCAGAGATATTCTCGCCTTCGTCATCGTGGAACGCCCAGGGGAAACGATAGCTGCCTTCGTGCAGGCCAACCTGCACAGGCTGCATGATATCGCTCTCAAATCGATTCACATTCTTATGCGTGGTGACGAACAGGCGAACGCGCTGGTTATTGTAGTTGTCCACATTCTGTTCGGAAGCCAGATCGGAAAGTAGTTCTTCTGCCTGTGCCGGACATTTTGATAACGATTGTCTTCAACCGAATTTGATTGCGTGAAGTCGAAAATATTTGAAATATCGTGCCATGCATTAACTCGGGACATGTATTCAGCGTTATCCTTACTTGTTAAGGCATTCCATGCATTATCTCGTATGAATCGCCATACTTCGCAAGCGGTGATGTTTTGACCAAATACAGCAATCATGGATTGAACTGCTGTCTTTTTTTCGTCATCTGCAACACGGACATTGAGATCGTTGGCAAGTAGTTCGGTGGCTTTCCAACGATATCCATCCACACAATCTTGTAGATCGAGTTCAGAGTGGCTATAGGAATAGATTTGTGCTGCATCGAAACAGGCTTTGAACTGTTCGCAGAAAAGACCATATTTCTGTGCGGAAATCTGATTGGTGCCAGTAACTCCGCGTCCGTAATGATACTGATATCCGCGGCAGTCTTTTCGGGAGCGGTAAGAGCTGGCAAGGGAAGAGATCACGAGGCATTCGTAGCCATCTTCTGCCCGTTCAAGTCGGCTGCTGCTCATAGATGCGAAGGATTTCTTCAATAAATCGGTTCGGAAGAGTCGCTGCGTGACTCGCCAATCAACTCGTTGTCCGCGACTTTCATCGAAGATATCTCGAACTATATCTTTGCCCATTGAATCCGGAGTGGGTGCGTTATTGAATGACTCAAAGGCTTTGCGCTCATCATCATGAATACCGTTCTCGCCAATGACGGTTATGCCAAAATGAAGGATATCTACGGGATGCTGTTCCATTGCATTGACGAATTGCTCACAGGCATTAGGTGCGAGATCGTCATCTCCGTCCAAGAAGAATGCATATTCTCCCGAAGCCTTTTCGACGCCTGTCTTACGTGTGAGATGCAAGCCAAGATTCTGAGAGTGCTGAACAAGCGTGATACGAGAATCATTAGCTGCTGTCTGCTGGATAATATCAGCCGTATTATCAGTGCTTGCATCGTCTACTACAATGGCTTCAAAATCGGCGTATGTCTGTGTCAGAACACTGTCAAGACATTGCTCGAGGTAATCGCCTACGTTATAGGCCGCGATGATAATCGAAATTTTCGGCATTGTATTCCTTGCTTGAATCCAAAACTTTCTAAAGTCTAACTAATAGGCATTCTCTAATGAGAAGAAAAAAGCTTCTTCAACATAATCTTCAAGCGGGAAGCTCTGGTTGATTGATCCTGATTTGTTTCGGCATTTATGATTCCCGAATCAAGAAGATGCTGTCTTGCGATAGTGCGTAAATCAAGATAGTGCTGGTTGGTCGAATGCTGAGGCAAGGAATGTGCGGATTCGATGAGCTCTACGTTTTGCAAATACTGATTGGCAAGTTTACGGTTGTTTATTGCAACGTCGGAAGATCGATTGTCTGCTACCAGATAGGCGTAGGCATAATCTCGAATATAACGGTAGAGCTCACCACAAACTGCATCGGCTTGCCAATGAGTGAGTATGTTCTGCAATCCTTCAGACTTGTCTGATGAGGGCAGATTATCTTGCCACTCGTTCATAGCGTGCTCAATGAGACGATTCCGAACATCGTCGAGACGATCATGCCAATCATTGCGAAGCGGAAGAATATTGTCACGCTTCGCGAAGTCGCTGACCATGGAGAACGCTTGTGCGTCACGCTGTGCCATGGTGCTGATGGACTGTACAGTAAGCTGCGTTCCCAACGTATCTCCGCGACCAAGATGATAGAGATACCAAGGTGAATCGGGAATACCAATATACGTTGAGGCAAGAGTGCCAAAAATGAAACTCATATATAGGTCGTCGGACAACACGAGACGTTGATCTGCCGCATATGAATATGCGGTGCGAGCAAAATCGCCTCGGTACATTTTGTGGTGAACATGCCAATCGAACCCGTTATCGGTGTTGAACTGTGCTTTCAAAATGTCAGCGTCATGCAAAGTGCGTGCGCAGGGGGTGAGGAAAGACGTCATTCCGGCAGCAGCGTCCTGTGCCGATTTATTTGCGGCCACAACCTGCACTCCGAAATGATAAATATCTGCGGGATTTGCATTGCCGAAGTCAATAAGCTTTTGGAGTGCCCCATCTGCCAATTCGTCATCCTGATCCATGAGCATGACGAATTGACCTTGTGAAGCCAACACTCCTGTTTTCCTTGATGCTAAGGTTCCCGAATTCTTGTCATGTTGGATGAGTCGTACTCGAGAATCTTCGTGCTCAAGTTGCGATGCGACTTCGTATGTGTCATCGGTGCTGCAGTCATCTACAATGATTACTTCAACGTCTCGGAAATGTTGATGGGTGACGCTGTGTACGCAATCCGGGAGATATCGGCTGTTATTAAACGCCGGAATGACGATGGATAGTTGCGGCATACGTTCTCTTTGCTAGGGGAATAGTACTATCGTTTTAGCTTAATACTAGATGTGCTATGCATGGTAATCCGTAGGGAAGGGCAATATGAACGTTGAAACCATTTCGTTATGCCGAGGTGACGGTCAAGGGTACGTGAGGTTGTCATTTTCGGATTTGCAAGATGTTTCTTTTGCGGATTTGGTGGTAACAGCCCGTGCCGTGGTTTCAGGGCAAGTGATTCCGTGTGACTTATATTGGCTTGACGCTGTGGAAAACATGTGGTCTAGTGTCTCGAATCGAGATGCGGTTATAGTTTTTCCACTGCTTGACGGTACGAATCTGTTTATTGATATTGTGGATCGAAACGATGAGGGAAAGGTGTACTTCACTGTTGAAGTTGATCCATTGAAGTCGAAGATACGTTCCCGTCTGACATACAAAATGCATCCTGATCAAGCGGCTGTCATACGCGATATTAGTGAACGGCTCATTTCCGGGAACCCACATGTTGAAGTCACGGGAATTTACCCGGACGGTAAAGGGAAGGTTATTGTTCGCTGTACCGCCACGATGCACGGAAACGAGAACGAGTCATACGTCGTGCAGGTGCTTGATGAGTGTGCGCAACCCCTTTCAGTGACTCCTGTGGTCTTGGAAGATTCTATGTGTTCGGAAGGTAAGGATACTGCCATAAAACATCGTAGGCTGACCTACGCGTTTGCTATGGATATGAATCCACGCATGTTCTGTGTAACAGTGCAGGCCGAGAATAATGTGCTTGATGCCGCATCGGATTGCATGCTGGCTCCCAAGTTTCAGCGTCTGCTTGACGGTTCTGTGGCGGAGCTGCGCCATGCTTCTCTGGATCCGAGCTATGATTTTTTCTTCAGGAAGCATCGACTGAACCCTGCTGATGCACGTGCTCAGAAGGAGATATGCGGAGCTTGGAAACAGAAGCCGTTGCTGAGTTTGATTTGTGTGGCATTCAATACTTCTGAAGAGTATTTTAAGGAATTGCTGTCGTCTGTGCTGAATCAGACCTATACGCATTTTGAACTTATTGTGGTTGATGTTAGTACTGCAGGTTCTACGACGGTGAAGAATGTGCTGGCTCGATATAACGATGATCGTATTCGAGTGGTCAAGGCGGAAAACAAGAGTATTGCTGAAAATACCAATGTTGGTATTGCTGTGGCGCAAGGCGACTACATCGCGTTTATCGATCATGATGATGTAATCGAACCTGATGCGTTGTATTGGTATGCACACGAGATCAGGCAACATCCACAGGTGGACCTGTTGTATTGCGATGAAGACAAGCTCCAGGACGGTCGTTACGTGTGGCCTGTCTTCAAACCTGCCTTTAACAAGGATCTGCTATATTCCTACAATTATGTGACGCATATGCTTATGGTTAGTGGCATGCTTTAAAACGGGTCGACTTGTCTGAAGCGGATGTTTCTGGGGCGCAGGACTACGATCTGACACTGAAATGCGTGGAAGTCGCACGTGATATACGTAATGTGTCTCATATGCTGTACCACTGGAGAGAACATCCTGGTTCCACCAGTGCCAATGCACAGAGCAAACCGTATGCGGTGGAGGCGGGAAGCTTGCGCTCCAGCGGCATTTTGATCGGATGAATCTGCCTGCAAAGGTTGAGAGCTTGCCTGCGATGTTTCGATATCGCGTTCGGTATGAGCATACCGATGAGCCGAAAGTGAGCATCGTCATTCCAACCAAAGATCATATCGACTTGTTGAGAGCATGCCTTACTTCGGTGATTGAAAAAACCACGTACCGCAACTATGAAATCATTATTGCGGAAAATAATAGCGTGGAACCGCAAACTTTTACCTACTATGATGAGCTTGAACAGCGTCATGATAATGTGCGCGTAGTTAAGTGGCCGGGTAAAGGATTCAATTATTCCGCAATTTGCAATTACGGGGCTTCATTCGCTTCTGGTGAGATCTTTTTGTTCCTAAATAATGACACTGAGGTTATCGAGCCGGAATGGATGACTTCAATGGTGGGCTTTTTCGCTAGACCAGATGTTGGCATGGTCGGTGCGAAACTGCTGTATCACGATGGACTAGTACAGCACGGTGGTGTCTGGGTATCTCCTAACGGGTGCGATTACATCAACCAACGTTGTGGGGCAGCGGAGCTGGGTTATATGGAAACATTGCAGCATCCGTTCGATTGCGCGGCCATTACAGCGCGTGCCAGATGATCAGGCGTGAAGTGTTCGAACAAATCAACGGATTCGATGAGGATCTGGCTGTAGTGCTCAATGATGTTGATCTGTGTATGAAGAGCAATGCCACTGGATACCTGACAGTGTTTGATGCGGATGCATTGCTTTACCATAATGAATTCAGCAGTCGAGGACGTGATGAACAGAATCCTGAGAAGGTCGCAAGAGCTATTCAGGAGCAGATGCGTTTCTATGACCGTTGGGCTCAGCCGCTGTTGAAGAATCGCGGTAAGTTCTTCAACCTCAACCTAGATCAGTACAACGGTCACTTCAAAATACAGTATTGATGAATGCTATTGATTGGCGCTGAGAATGATTTGACCGGATAACATATCCGGTCAAATCATTCTCAGCGCCATGTACTAAATTGCTGATTGTAAGGCTTGGCGTGTTGCTAAATTTTGATCCAAGCTCTGATAAGCCATTGAGGTTTTGTTTATCAGAGCAAAATTATCTTTGCCCTTTGCATCTCGCAAGGAGAAATCACAGGCATTCGTTTCGTTGGTAAATGCAATCATTTCAGCGGTAGCCGGATCTTTCCCATCCCATGTGTGCATTGAAGCGACAATACGGAAATCTCCATTGTTAAACAAATCCATTGGCAAATGGAAATGGACTTTATGATGCCCATCTTGCTTCAAATCAAAGCTATCGCCATAGGGTAGGCCGCCACGTCGAAGATCATGCATCGCCAAGGCAACATAGAACTTTTTGGTTCCCCGGTAATCGTATTCAACCTCAAAGTCAAAACCACCATCGATGGTGCACACCGGATCGCCAGTGGGCTTGACGTTTAAAATTGGTACTGTTTCATTCAACCCAAGCGGATATGCCGGCTCATCTTCGGCGTTGTCTGCCTTGTTTTTCTTTTTACGGCGTAGATTTTCCAACGTATAGCGATCGGCGACATCATCTTTGTTTCCGGAAACGATAATTTCGCCGTCCTTGATCAGGATGGCCTTGTTGCAATACTTCTTGACGGAATCCATGGAATGGGTGACAAGAATAACGGTCTTCGTTGGATCTTTCTTGATTTCGGCGAAGAAGTTGTCGCACTTACGCTGGAATGCTTCGTCGCCGACGGCTAGAACTTCATCGAGAACTAGGATATCGCCTTGAGCCTTGATAGCAACGGAGAAGGCGAGGCGCACCTGCATGCCCGAAGAATAATTCTTGAGCTTCTGATCCATGAAATCTTCAAGCTCGGCGAACTCAACGATGTCGTCATACATCGCGTCGATTTCAGCACGAGTGAAGCCCAGTAGAGCACCGTTCAAATACACGTTCTCGCGGCCGGTCAACTCCGGATTGAATCCAACACCAAGCTCGATGAATGGCACCAGCTTGCCTTTAACCGTTACAGAACCATGTTCCGGAGTATAGATCTGAGAAATAATCTTCAACAGAGTGGACTTGCCGGAACCGTTACGCCCGACGATACCGAAGAAATCACCTTGACGAACTTCGAAGTTAATGTCGCGCAACACATGCTGTTCGGTATAGCCCTTGATGCCCTTCGTCCAATTCAGAAAAGCCATTTTCAAACCGGTAGCCTGTTCTGTAGGCAGACGGAACATTTTGGCAACATGGTCAACCTTGAGCACCACCGGGCGTTCGTCAACATTCTTTTCCTCAACCATTGCAACCTCAGCCATAATTTAGAGCACCTCCGCGAACTTGGAGCTGTACTTGCGGAACACGTGAATGCCCAGCCACAGAATGAAAACAGTTAGCGCATACGGCAGCAGGCAAAGCAGCTTGTTGTCAACCATGCTCCACACAGTCGGCACATACTCCGGAGAAAGCAGATTATGACGAATATCCATAATCACCTGGGTGGAAGGATTAAGCATCAAAATATTGGCGGCCCAGCCGTATCCCTTATCCGCAATCATGGAAATTGGTAGATGATAGGCGTTGCATAGAACATGGCCTGCAATATGACTTCCCAAATATGTGCCACATCACGGAAGTACACGAACAGTGACGCGAGCAGCAAAGCTACGCCAAGGCCAAGGCAGTACAACTGGATGATGCTGAGCGGCACGAGCAATACGCGCCATGTGTAATGCGCATGTGCGAAGAAACCGAAGCAGATCACCACGAGCAGGTTGATGCCGAGAGAAATCATAGAACCCATAGTGGTGGAAGCCACAATAATGTAGTTCGGGAAATGAACCTTACGCAGCAAATCACCGCGGCCAACAATGGATTGCATACCCATACTGGTGGATTCGGAGAAGAAGCTCCACAAGCAGGTACCACACAGCAATGAAATCGGGAAGGTCGGGGTCCCATCGGAGAACTTCAAGAACTTCACAAACACCACATACATCACAGCGAACAGCATAAGTGGCTTCAGCACGGACCACACCATACCGAGGAATGATCCTTGGTAGCGCAACTGGAAATCAGTTTTCACCAGTTCCTTGAATACCACTATCGCGTAGTGGTAACGGTCAGAGATCTTCTTAAAAGCATTCTTCACGAGAACAGTATTCTACTGAGCGGTGGCGATTAGGAAGGCTGCGGGAATACTCTTGCAACATTGTTACAACGGAAAAGGAGCCATGACTTTTAGGACACTTCTTATGTGCGAACGCATAGGTTCATTGCTATGCAGGACTGCTACCATGGCTGAAGAAATGATAGATGAGCAATCGAGTGGATTTGAGTTTATGAGGAGTTGCATGTGATATTGAGTAGGATGAACTCGAAATTAAAAAAGAAAAGAATTGTCTCTTTCTTTCTGATGACAATTCTTTTTGGCATCGTCAGTACAATCTTGTGGCTCATTCCGATGCCTGCCATCAATGTTTACTTAAAGGCTGAAACTACGTCAGCTGACATTACGTCAAAAGTAGTTTTTAAATTTGATGTCGATGAAGTGTATGACGGTTCCTCGGAGCAGTCTGCGTATCCAGAAAATTATGTGGCATCCATAAGATTCGATCCATTAAATGAGAAAGCAAAAGCCTTATCTATCACTGTGCCTGGTGAAAAATCTGGGCTTAAAGAGTTAAGAGCGGAAACACAGGTTTCAGATGATCGTTGGTTTACCGCGTATTCAATTTCAGGAACTGAGCTTTCTCTGACTAGAGATCAAGAGGGTAATGCTTCAATTTATACTGTCAAACAAAACCAGCTTGATGAGATGTATAGCCAAATTCATAAAAAGTCTTTGGAGAAACCACTGGCACAGATTGCGTTTTTATTGGTTTATCTCTTCATGTGTTCAAGAAAATTCTTATTTCATTCTACAGACGCAAAGCTTTTTTATGGTGTGGCTTTAACGATTGTAATGATTGTTTGCTTCACCGTTAATCTATGGGTGGTAAAGCCGGACATTGCGTCGACAAACCCAGGGAAACTTGATTCTAATGATGTTGAGATGTCTGTATCTTACAGTGATTTCAGTTCCTTGACTTCTGCTGACAAGTTTACAGTACAACAAGAGTTTCCTCTTGATGCTGGCGAAATTAACTCGGTATCACTTCAGGTGAATGTTGAGAATAATGTCTCGCCAACTGATACTGCGAATTCGAATTATCATGACGTCTATGTTTCGAAAAACGAATTTGTGGATAAATACTTGCTAACTATAGCGGATAAAGACGAAATACTATACACCAGTATTGTTTCGCCAAAATTGCTTAACGAAAATCTAGACGCGATAACTGTTCCTCTTAAGCTGAGTAACTGCAAGGGGGAGACCCTAAGGGTTAGACTTGATAAAACTTGGGAAGGAGAACCTTCTTCTCTAACTTTCCAGCTTGGAACTCCGAGTAAGGCTTTGCCGAACCTGGCTCTTATATCTGAAGAACCTTCTTTGGTGGCCTACGAGACTGATACCTCCATAGAAGGTGTGCTACTGCAGTCTAAAAATATGGTTGTGTCGACGAGCTATGCGTCTGTCCCGTATAAGTTGGTGGCAACGGTTATTTTGTACGGGGCAATAGCGCTTATTCTTTTGAACTGCGGACTGAGCTCCGCTGCGAGCAAGCGCTTCCGATCTGTTGTCTGCATTTTCGATTACGTGATAGTGGGACTGTATGCATGTGCGCAACCTGTGTTCTATAGGAGTTACATTGGGGGCTTCCCGGATGAGAAGGCTCACATATCTTATATGAGCTATCTTGTGAAGAATGCTCCGTATGAGCGAATTATTCCTGACTTCTCCTGTATGCGTGTTTACGCCAACATTGATAATAATGTGATGGACTATGCTAATCCAACGCAGTTTAATTATCTTGGACATCCGCCATTTTATTACCACATTCTACGATTACTGTCCCATTCTGTCGTTGATGGTAATCAGGTAATTTATGATCTTCAGTTGATGAGAAATCTTTCTTTTGCGATAGGTTTTTCCGGAATCCTCATTGCGTTTTATATAGGATATACGCGTTTGCGCAGGATACCTATTCTTCACATGCTTTATGGCTTGATTCTTATCAGTGCTCCGAATATGATTTATGTTATCAGTGGCGTATCTAATGATGCGTTGACGATGCCTGCCGTTGCGATTTTTATGTTGGGTATTATTCGTTTCTATGAAAAGAAGTACAACATACTCACGTACTTTGTCATTGCGGCTGGCATTAATCTGTCTCTGTTGTCAAAGCTCACTACTGGAATGATTGTATGCATTATTGCCCTTGGAATTGTTTTATTTACTTTCTTCAAAGAAAAAAAGATTAAGTCCATTATTAATTGGCGATTCTTTATTACGCTCCCCCTGTATGGAGTATCTGTTATCTACTTCTGGAAGGTTTATAAAAGATTCCATACAATTCAACCGAATTACAAAGCTCTCGCCGAACAAGAATTTGTGCAGAGTGGAATGTATCGCGATATTAATTCTCGTGGACAGATGGGGGTATGGGAGTATCTTTGTTATTTCTTCCAGAAATTTATGGGAACGTGGGATACACTTGCCGGACATACCTATTTGCCGCGTGAGAATTCCACACTGTCATCTCATCTGGGGCTCAGTAGTATTGCTCTTACTGCAATACTTGTAATGCCTTTTATTCTTTTTCTCGTGAGCGCATCAAAGGAGGTCTGGTATCTTCGCATCTCAGTTATGAGCATAGTGATAACTTTTACATATCAGATGCTTAATTCGGGATTCATGAGCTTCAATGTTAATGGTTACCCAGGTGGCATCAGCAGTAGGTATTACTTATGCGCCGTGCCTCTTTTGGCTTATGCAATTATGAAACTTATTGAGAATAATCTGCATAAGTCTGATGACATTTCTATACGAGCTTCTTTCCGGGCTGCCCACAGGACGATGCTCTCAACTAATGGTATAGCTTTATGCGCCGTTTTTGCTCTTCTGCTTGTAGTGGATGGATTCATCTACTCGGTTCTTATGAACCTTCCTGAATGTTCTTTTTTCTATGTGATTTCGCACTGAACAGGACACAGTAAACTGCCTCCCATTTCTTGTTATTCATGAAAAATGGGAGGCAGCGAGTAATGTGGTGGCTTTTTCAAAATCACCATGTGATTTTGAAATGACCGTTGCACTGATTCAGGTTAGGATTAATGAAACCGCTATCGATTAGGCTCTTATCCCAACGAGCGTAGAATCTAGCTTGCTCGTCGATAGCGCGCCGAGCTTTGGACACGTCTTGTTCGTCGCGCCCTCTACTAGCATGCTCACTGTGATGAAGTTTTGCTTGTGGGTCGAAGACCACGAGATATCCACTTTCACGAACTTTGAGACAGAGATCCACGTCGTTTAGCACGACGGCCAATTGTTCATCGAATCCACCAACATTCTCGAAGACATCGCGTCGTACCATCTGGCAGGCACCCGTCACTGCAGCGCAATCGGAAGTACCGCATCGTTTCCATATAACCGCCGTCTCTATGTGAAAGGAGTTCGCTGTAATAGCCAACTCGATCGGGAGAGACCCAGATTCCGCCGTGCTGTACTAAGTTGTCGGGGAAAAGTAACTTAGCCCCGACCATGCCTACTTCTGGGCGGGAGAAGAACCCCACCATGGATGTCAGCCAGTCGTTATTGATTATTTCAGTGTCGTTATTCAGGAATAGTAGAATGTCTCCGTCGCGTTGAGCGGCTCCGTAATTGCAAATACTGGAATAATTAAAGCCTTGTCCATTCCAGGTCACAACTTTCACGCGCGGATCTTTTTTTGGATTTCTTCATAGAAGGCGAAAGTGGTGGACTCGACGCTATTGTTTTCAACAAGTGTTACGTCATAATTTCCATATTCCGTCTTTGCAAGCACGGAATCTAAACAACGTTGAAGCAGATCAATGTGGTCTTTGGTGGGAATAACGATATTAATTTTTGGCTGTTTCACCGCTAGATAACGTGTGCGGTAGCGGAATGGTAACTCGGATTCTGATACTTCAGCTTTGATTCCAATGCGTTCGTAGTGACGCTCGAGGGCAAGTTGTCCGGCTGTTTCCGCATACGGCTTGCTGTCTGGATTGGTGCTTGTCGAATTCTGATGCATGCGCCAGTGATATAGCATGTAAGGTACATTGCTGACTTCACGTGCTTTTTCGCAGCATTTCAGTGTTAAATCATAATCCTGTGCTCCGCTTACATTGGCCGGAGAGAGTTCAACCTGATTCAGCACATGACGACTGACCATCAGCATGTGGGTCACGTAATTGTACGAATAGAGTAAGTCAGGATTGAAATTGGGCTTAAATACAGGCCAAATATACTTGCCATTATCAAGCAGATCCTCGTCGCAATATAGAACATCTGCTTTGGGCTTATCGTGTAGAACTGAAACATACCGGTAGAATGCGTCAGGCTCAATTACATCGTCATGATCAATAAAAGCGATGTATTCGCCTTTGGTCTCATGAATACCGATATTCGTATTTTCCGCAATGCTCTTATTCTCAGCGTCAATCACACGGAAACGAGAATCTTGGATGTTGCCAAGGAACTCGTTAACAGCCCGAGCCTCTTGATCGTTACCGCTGACATTGACGAAAACAACCTCGAAATGTTCGTATGACTGGGCTATCAGACTGTTAACAAGGGAACGCAAGTATTCAACCGGCGGCCGGAAGACAACGGTAACCACGCTGATGAGCGGCTTCTCTGTGCTCTTCCAAGCCTGACATAGTGTCCTCTGATTTTTCACATCGGATTCAGTTGCTCTGTGCTGTTCGAGCCAAATCTGATAGCCCTCGTCGTAGGAAGCATGTTTTGTCAGGTCTTTGGCTCCATTAACAAATCCGTCAAACATCGGTGGCAATACACAAGTGAAAGCCTCATCTTGGCCTTCGGGGAACGCGTAGATGCAAAGTGTCTTATTTGCGTCCGTAACGCTGACGGAATAAACGATTTCACGTAAACTTTGCGTGTGATCTCTAGGATTGGAGATAACTGAATCTTCAAGAACCACCGTCGGGAGCTCGATCTGTTTAGCTGACGCATCATATATCGATATGGAGCAGTTACTTTTCTCCTGGAAAAGAGGATAACGCACAGTGAAACGGCAGGAGTAGTGTTGCTCATCCACTGGGTAGATGCCTGTGACATACACATGCGGAGTTCCGGAGAGTCTGCGTTGATCAATGTCGCGGATTTGCGCTGCGAATTGAGGACGGTGCTTATACGTTAAACGTGAACGAACCTTCGTCGTTAGTGGTTTGAAAGGAATCGTTCCAAGGACTGTATCATTCTCACGGTTCGTAACGGAGATCGATAGGTCCGCGTTGTCTAGAAGGGGAACTACTACGACAGCCTCGTATGACTCCTTCGTGGAGGCATCTCCCCATACCGTACGAGCAGCGACCTCCTCTCCGGGGAAACCGATGGGAAAAATAGGGCATTGTCTACAAGAACCATCTGGCATACCTATTGTTGCCATTAATAATTCAGGTTTTGTGTCCGTTCCGATTTTTACGTAGCCCTTGCCGTCGCCTCTGCACAGTCCAAGAAAACGCATTGCCATCATAATTCTCCTTTGTCTTGCCGCATGAACATGGAATGAGGCAATCTATTTCTTTCCTTGTACTTTGCGCGCTACGACTTTCATGAGTTCGCGCTGCTTGGATCCGGTGGGGGCTAAAACATCCACATATTTACGGATTGGACTGTCTTCAGCAATGGCCCGATCATGATGTTCCGGAGGTTCCGGCTTCTGCACTCCCGACATGGCGGCGTACATTTGCGCAACGAACGGAGTTCCTGCGCGTACTGCCAATACAGTGGAGCGAAATCGCACCAAGGATTCTTCCAAGGCTTGTCGAAACCGGCATAATGTACGACCTTTGGTGCCTTGCGCGATTCCATGTATGCCTTATACACGTCTGCAGGTGCGAAATCGAATACTCCCGCCACACGTCCAGCACAGTTATGCATCACATTCCACGAATAGTCGAGGTAGGTAACAAGACCTTCGCACTCGGTATTAAGAATGTCCTGATCGTTGTAGATATATCCCGGCTTCGAGGCAATCTGCAGCCATTCATGAACCGTATGAATCTTACGCGTGCGATCCAAATTCATAACTAGCACGCCAGCCTGGAAATATCCATAGGCGTCACGCATATGCAACTGCTTGCGCACATACTCGGCGCGAATACCATCCTTCATATTGAGATTGCCGATGAAGTCGATATCCGGCACTGCGGCGATAGCATTATCGCCCATTTCCGTATCGAACAGTTCGGCAACATCACCATTCACTACAAGATCGCAATCCAAGTACAGCAGCTTTGAGTAGAAAGGCAACGCTTCCTGAATGATGAAACGATAATACGTTTCCACACTGATATGCGCATTGCTGGTGGTGAGATTGAATCCTGCAAGATATCGGCTCACATCATAGAAACGTACGGCGGCATTCGAGAATTGCGCAAGGAATTTCGTGATAATCTGCTTGTTCTCGTCAGAAATGTTTCGTTCCAGCACGATCACATCGTAAAAACGATCTTCGGAAGCGTTCTTCAGCATCGAATATATCGTGGTAGTGAGCATTGGAACGTAATTATCGTCCGCTGCAAAAACCACAGGCACAATGGTTTCAGGATTCTCCTGCAACGGTTCAAGTTTGGCGAACGGTTCCGGATGCAGAAAATGCACGCACTGCAGTCGCTTGATTTTCCAATTGGCTCCAGTGCGCTGCTTATGCGCAAGAAAAATATTAAGCAAACGTTCAGAAAGATGCCCCACGGTGCGAGTAGTCTGCACATCCATCTTGCTGAAATCAGTATGCTCGGCAAACTCATCCAGCAGGGGGAACAACCATTCGTTGTACTCGAAGAAAATATCCTTCTTCATGATAAACATGTTGCAGAAAGCTGCAGTATGGCCATTCAGCACCGCATCAGCATCCGCTTTGTAATCAGGATGACGTGCGCACAGAATGTCGTACATGTGACGCAAATCCTTGAGGCGAAGATGTCTATCCGCATCCCAATGCTGCTTGAGATTCGTAAACCCACCAATACGACGGGTGTCATTAAGCGGCGTGGTGATAACGTCCCATCCATCTACCGCTTTGGAGATATCGCCATCGTTGATGCCATACTTTTCAATGGTTTGACTGTCGATATAGGAATCGATGACTTCGCCATAGTCGTTTTCCTGATGCGGGGTATCGGTGAAATCGAAGTAGCGTCGGTAGTGGCAGAAACCGTAGTAGTCGGCATCCTCGTTTTTCCAAGCCCAGTATTGCGCGGTCAGTTCGCAGTAACGGGGATTTTTATCGGAAATATTCTCACCCTCATCGTCATGCAGAGTATTGTCGAATCGCTTTGCAGCCTTGGCTGCTCCAACCTGCACAGGGAGGATGCTGTTTCCTTCAGGAAAAACAGCAGGTTTATGTGCCGACACGAAGATTTTGATATCCGGATGCTGATGTTCTCCTGTGAGAGCCATGTGAGATATTTCCTTAACTAGGTCTATTTTCTTCACGATATTATGAGATAGGGTTTTAAAATGCGGTGTCCGCATTGAAAGCCCTACCCGTGACTAATGTTCTTGATTTGGTACGAGCATGATTTGTCCGTCTGCGATGCCCCGCAGGTGCTGGCCGTACGGACTCTTGCCGTACCGTCTCGCGGACTCGAGCAGCTGTTCGCGCGTGATCCACCCGTTCTCGTAGGCGATCTCCTCCACGATCGCGATCGGCAGGCCCTGCGCCCTCTGGACCGTGCGCACGAACTCGCCCGCCTCGAACAGGCTGTCCATCGTGCCCGTGTCCAGCCACGCGTAGCCACGCCCCAGTGTGCGCACGTGCAGACGCCCCTCGTCTAGGTACATGCGGTTCAGGTCTGTGATCTCCAGCTCGCCGCGGGGACTTGGCGTGATCTGCTTGGCGAATTCGGTGACACGCTCGTCGTAGAAGTACAAACCGGTAACCGCATAGTTGGAAGCCGGATGCTCCGGCTTTTCCACAATGGAGATGGCCTTCCTGTTCTCGTCGAACTCGACCACGCCGTAGCGTTCCGGATCATCCACGTAATAGCCGAACACCGTCGCGCCCTCGCCGTTCTCGACCTTGCGGACCGCGCCCCTCAGCGTGGCGCCCAACCCGTTGCCGTAGAAGATGTTGTCGCCCAATACCAGCGCGCACGGCTCGCCGTCGATGAACTCCTCGCCCAGCAGGAACGCCTGCGCGAGCCCGTCGGGGCTCGGCTGGACCTTGTAGGAGAAAGTCACGCCATACTGGCTTCCATCGCCCAGCAAACGCTCGAAATTAGGCAGATCATGCGGTGTGCTGATGATCAGGATGTCACGGATGCCCGCCATCATCAGTACGCTTAGAGGATAGTAGATCATCGGCTTGTCATACACCGGGAGCAGCTGCTTCGACGTGACCGTGGTCAACGGATACAGGCGGGTGCCCGAACCACCCGCGAGGATGATGCCCTTCATAATCGTCCTGCCTTCTGACGTATCTCTGATTGATAAGCGTTTCCAGCTTAGTAGGTCAATCCAATATTGAAAAACCGCGCAGAGGAGTCCACGCGGTTTCATCGCATTATCGGGAGGTTTCTTCCCCCTGAATCACTCGGCCAGTTCCTTGGCGACGTACTTCTTTAACGATTCCTCCCAGTCCAGCGCGGGGTATCCCGTCGCCTCGATCTTCTTGAGGTCCAGGGCGGAATGGGTCGGGCGCGGGCTGACCGGATCCTTCGCGTTCGCGAAATACTCTTCGGTCGGGATCGGGCGTACCCTGTCCCCGTTGCCGTTCGTCAGATCGAACACCGCCTTGGCGATGCCGGCCCAGCTCTCCACCCTGCCGGAACCGGTCAGATC
>ENA-OQEX01000109-OQEX01000109.1-human-gut-metagenome-genome-assembly--contig:-NODE-109-length-48586-cov-8.481603_pt1 | contig 48586 bp, 59 predicted proteins | sample MGYA00242802_ERZ504649 | MGnify/ENA primary metagenome ERZ504649 (study PRJEB26092, sample SAMD00036194) | human gut metagenome | host: Homo sapiens | study: EMG produced TPA metagenomics assembly of...
CGTACACGCACGGCCGTGGCCATTTAAGCTGCGTGTTCGCCGGCTACCAGCCGTGCCACAATGCCGACGAGGTGATCGAGAACATGGCTTACGATCCGGAATCCGACCTGGAGAACACGCCGGATTCGGTGTTCTGCGCGCATGGCGCCGGCTATCCGGTCAAATGGTACAAGGTCCCCGAATTCATGCACCTCGACTACGCCTGGCACGGCGAAGAGGCGTAAAACATGTAGATAGGCTGCCGACGCCGGACTGTGCAAAGTTCCGCGTGTCGGCAGTTTTTTTTTAAAAACGCGAGTGGAGTAGATGTGTGAGAAAAAGAAAACCCCACACGAGGTGGGGCTTGGTGGAGCGGACAACGGGACTCGAACCCGCGGTCTCAACCTTGGCAAGGTTGCGCTTTACCAACTAAGCTATGTCCGCAAAGAACTTCCGCCGTGAGAAGCGGAAATTCAGTGGGTGATATAGGAATCGAACCTATGACCCCTTCCGTGTGAAGGAAGTGCGCTAGCCGCTGCGCCAATCACCCGTGGGATAATTCCACCGGTTTCCCGGCTTCGTTACCCGCTTCGCGTGGGCGATACAAGATTCGAACTTGTGACCCCTTCCGTGTCAGGGAAGTGCGCTACCTCTGCGCCAACCGCCCGAAGCGAGTGCTAACTTACGTGGATTCTCGGCGGAATGCAAATCGTCGGCGTGTCGCGATGGTGTTGCGAGGGGTGACTCGCCGTCAATTAGCGATCGAAACCATTGGAATTTCCATGGTTTTTGCGTCTGGATCGGACTCGACGAACGATTCTTCAGAAGGGGATTGCGTCAACGGCAAGCGCATCTGATGCCAAGCCACATTGCCGTGTGTGGAAGCCGACATGCCTTCGTCCATGAATCCCAAGCGGGAGTAAAAGCCAACAAGACGTTCCTTACAAGTCAGCACAATGCCTTTGCGTCCGGCAATCGTCGAATCAAGGATCACACGACGCAGCAGATAGCTGGCGCAACCGCGATGCTGGTAGACAGGAGCCACATCCACGCCGAAAATCATCTGCAATCACCCTGCTCGTCATGCATGGAAACATCCTCATACATGACATCAGCCAAATCTTTCTCATTGGTCGTCATGCCATTGACGAAACCAACCAACGTGCCATCTTCACGGAAGCGGGGAAGCAGGCGTCGTCATCGGCGTCAGTGTTGATCAAAAGCCAGAAATGTTCCGGATATGTGGCGACGCGTGCGGTCAGGCTCTCGTTCGTTGCGGCCTCCGCAGGCGGGAAGCAGGCAGCCTCCACAGCCTCAATCGCGTCCAAATCCTCCATCGTTGCATGTCGAATGAGCATGTGCATACTCTCTCGCAAGGCATACCCAATCTTCACATTTCGATATGAGCTGACGGCGGAAAGCGCCGACGTGCAATACTGTGGCAAGGATTACCGGGAAGCATTTCTTGAAGGTTGATAAACGCTTATACGAAAAACCGATAACGACGTGGCCTGTTCCGTGATTATCGCGCGGTACGATGGGGCGCGTTCAAGGCTAAAGCTTGGAAACAGCCTGAGAAGGCTTCAAACGATCCGCAGAACATTCGAAAACCTAGCGAGAAAGAGGGGAGCGCGTGTGTTCGACTGGACATTCGTGACGCACTACGCGCCGTTCTTCGTCAACGGTGCGGCGATGACGTTGTTCATTTCCGTATTCGGCATCGTGCTTTCGATTGTGGTCGGTCTCATCTGCGCGGGCATTGAAATCGCACGCATCCCAGTGTTGAAGCAGATTGTGCGCGTCTACATCGAACTCAGCCGCAACACGCCGTTGCTGGTACAACTGTATTTCCTGTATTTCGGTCTGCCGAAGCTTGGCGTTGTCTGGTCCGCGGAACAATGCGCGATCGTGGGACTCGGCTTTCTCGGCGGCTCCTACATGGCCGAAGCGATGCGTGGCGGCCTCGAAACCATTCCGAACGTGCAGCGCGAATCCGCATACGTGCTGGGCCTGAGCCAATGGCAGACCTTGAGCCGCGTGGTGATCCCGCAGGCCATCGGCACGTCCATCCCAGGCATTGTGGCCAACGTGATCTTCCTGATCAAGGAATCATCCGTCGTGTCGGCCATCGCGCTCGCCGACGTGATGTACATGGCCAAGGATCTGATCGGCATGTACTACAGCACGTACGAATCGTTGCTGATGCTGGTCGTCGCGTACTTGGTGATTCTGCTGCCGATTTCATTGTTCGGCACTTGGCTGGAACGGAGGTTCGACTATGAGCGGCGCTGAGATTCTGCTCGAGCCGGGCGTGTTCCCGCGCCTGCTGCAGGGCCTGTGGGTTACGGTGTGGATCGCCGGCGTTTCGGTGGGTCTTTCCATTCCTGTGGGATTGGTCGTCGGCTGGCTGATGACGATGAAAAATCCGTCATCCGTGTGCTGACCAGGATTTATTTGGATTTCATTCGCATCATGCCGCAATTGGCGTTGCTGTTCATCGCGTTTTACGGTTTCGCCCGTGCGTGGAATTGGAATTTGGATGCGACCGGCGCATGCGTGTTCGTGTTCGTGCTGTGGGGCGGCGCGGAATTGGGCGATTTGGTGCGTGGCGCGCTTGAGTCGATTCCGAAAGCCCAGTATGAGTCCGCGTATGTGCTTGGGTTGAGTGGCTGGCAGACGTTCGTCACAGTGATTCTGCCGCAAGCGTTGCGTAGGCTTCTGCCGGCTTCGGTGAATCTGGCGACACGAATCGTGAAAACGACGTCGTTGGCCGTGCTTCTCGGCGTGGTCGAGGTCATCAAAGTAGGTCAACAGATCATCGACGCGAACCGTTTCCAATACCCGACCGGAACCTGTGGATCTACGGGGTGATTTTCTTCATGTACTTCATCGTGTGCTGGCCGCTGTCCATCGTGGCCCGCCGACTGGAAAAGAGGTGGTCGCATGACTGACGCAGCGGGCAAGCAGACTCAGGCAGGCCAAGCAAGTCTTGGGATTGCGCATTTGGTCAAGCAGTACGCCAATGCCGACAGGCCAGTGCTGAACGATATTTCGTTCGACGTGCCGCATGGCAAGGTGTTTGTGATTGTTGGGCCTTCCGGTTCCGGCAAATCGACGTTGTTGCGCACCATCGCAGGCCTTGAGCCGATTCAGGGCGGCACCATTTCGCTCAACGGCGAAGTGATCGAAACGGGCAAGCCGGGCACTGAGTCCGCTGGACGCAGCAAGCGCAGCAGCGAACTACGCACCCGCGTTGGCATGGTGTTCCAAAGCTACGACCTGTTTCCCAACAAAACCGTGCTTGGCAACATCACACTGGCGCCGACCTTGGTGCAGAAGCGAGATAAGGCCGCAGTCGAGCAGGAGGCGATCAGGCTTCTGGAACGCGTCGGCCTTGCCGACCGCAAGGATTCCTGGCCGCACGAGCTTTCCGGCGGCCAGCGTCAACGCGTGGCCATCTGCCGTGCGCTGATCCTGCATCCGGAAGTGCTGCTGTTCGACGAAGTCACCGCCGCGCTCGATCCGGAAATGGTGCGCGAAGTGCTCGACGTGATGCTCGAACTCGCCGATTCCGGCCAGACCATGCTCATCGTGACGCACGAAATGCAATTCGCGCGAGCCATCGCCGACCAGGTGATCCTGCTTGAAGATGGCGGCATTGTGGAACGGTCCGACGATGCCGAACGATTCTTCACCAATCCGACCACCGAACGTGCCAAGCAGTTCCTGCATACGTTTGAATTCGACCGGCATCGCAAGTCCGCCGAGCAATCCGAACGGTCCGAACAGTAGCGCGAAATAGCGCGAATCGGCGAAACCCAAGATTTTGATAGCAGTCATCTTTGCAAGAGAGGAGAAACCATGACCGCATCAATCATCAACAAAACATTCAAGAGCATCGTGGCCGCATCGGCCGCGTTGATCATGGCAGCCTCCGTGGCTGCTTGCGGTCCGTCCGCGGCCACTCCGAGCGACGAAGGCTCCACGGGTAGCGATTCCAGTTCCAGCAGCAGCGCCACCGCCCGCACTCTGGATGAGATCAAGAAGTCCGGCAAGCTCAAGGTCGCCGTGTTCTCCGACAAGGCTCCGTTCGGCTACGTCGACAAGGACGGCAACTATGCCGGCTACGACGTCTACTTCGCCGAGCGCTTGGGCAAGGATCTTGGCGTAGACGTTGAATACACCTCCGTTGACGCCGCCGCCCGAGTCGACGTGCTCACCTCCAACAAGGTCGACATCACGCTGGCCAACTTCACCGTCACCGACGAGCGCAAGGAGAAGGTCGACTTCGCCAAGCCGTACATGAAGGTGGCGTTGGGCGTCGTTTCCCCGGAAAACGCCGAAATCACCGACGTTGACCAGCTCAAGGGCAAGACCCTGATCGTGACCAAGGGCACCACCGCCGAAACCTTCTTCGAGAAAAACTACCCCGACATCAAGCTGCAGAAGTACGACCAGTACGCCGATGCCTACAACGCGCTGCTCGACGGCCGTGGCGACGCCTTCTCCACCGACAACACCGAGGTGCTCGCATGGGCCAAGTCCAACAAGGCTTCAAGGTCGGTATCACCGAACTGGGCGATAAGGACACCATCGCTGCCGCAGTGCAGAAGGGCAATAAGGAATTGCTTGACTGGATCAACGACGAAATCGACAAGCTTGGCGATGAAAACTTCTTCCACAAGGATTATGAGGAGACACTGAAGCCGGTGTATGGCGACGAAGTCGATCCTGATGAAATCGTGGTCGAAAAAGGTGTGGTCGACTGATAACTAGTTAATCAAACTAAATATTTTGAACCTTCCGTCGCTTCAGGCGGAAGGTTTTTCTATATTCACATAATCATATTTACATACAAATATATGATTGCTGATAACGCTATATAAAAAACAATTATTACGATTCGCGCCTTCCATAAAAAGCGTATATAGCCACGCCGATGTTGCCATGTTGTTTTTCCGATATCTTGTGATTGTCGGCTTGAAAAACAAGCGAGATGTTTTACGAGAGAGGAGCGCGGAACATGAAGTACGCAGTGATCGGTGCCGGCGGAATGGGCATCCAGTACGGTGTGCTGCTGCAGGAATTCGCGCACAAAGACGTCGACTTCGTCGATACATGGAAGCCGAACGTCGAGAAGATCCGCGAGCAGGGCGGTGCCTACGTGTCGCAAGACGGTGAAGACCGCCATCTCGTGCCGATCAACGTGTACTATCCGGAGGAATACGCCGGCCAGCCGGACGTGTGGATCGTGTTCCTCAAGCAGATGCAGCTTGACGGCGTGCTCAAGCGCTGCGCCCATCTGTTCAATGAGAAGCAGATCGTGTTCTCCGCCATGAACGGCTATGGACACTTCGAAAAGCTCAACGAATACTTCTCCACAGACCGCATTTACGGCGGTACCGCACTGATCGGTGCCTACGTGTACGGCCCCGGCGATTTCAACTTCACCGGCGGAGTACATGCCAAGGCCATGAACCTGTGTGCCTACGCGGATGATGTGACTGACGAGGTGCGCAAACACGAGCAGGCGCTGTACGAGGATTTCGCAACGGCCACGCTCAACCCGACCATCGTGGACAACTTCATCGGCATGTGCATGGCGAAAATCGTATTCAACTCGGTACTGAACACGCTGTGTACCATGTACCAGATTCGTTTCGGCGAATTCCATGCGCATCCCGACGCACGCTGGCTCACCGAACAGCTGGTCGATGAAGCTACAGTGCGGCCGAAGCAGCCGGATACCAACTGTTGGGCACGCGCGAAACGGAAGTCGAAACCATTCTGCACACCGCGGGCGTGGCACATCCGCTGCACTATCCGTCCATGTATCAAGACCTGACCAAGGGACGTCCAACGGAAGTCGACTACATCAACGGCTATATCGCCAAAGTCGGACGCGAGCATGGCTACGAATGCAAGCTGCACGAATTCCTAACCCGCGAAGTGCATCTCGCCGAACAAGCCTTCGCCATCCACAACCCAGACATCGTCGCACAGGCCAAAGCGACGTCGAAGCCAGTAAGCCGGTAACGGAATAATCGTATTTTTTCAAAACAAGTAGGAGAGGGAAAACAACCATGACCATCGCTATTTTCAAGAAGCCGAACGGCATCAAACGAATCGTTGCAGCAGTACTTGCCGCTGCAACACTTATTTCCGTTGCGGCATGCGGTTCCGGCAACGGCGCATCCGCATCCAAGGAAAGCCTGAACACCACGAAGGGCAAAACCACCACAATCACCGTCGGCGTGTGCGCAGGACCATACGGCGACATGGTCGACAAGGTCATCGCGCCACTGCTGAAAGATGACGGTTTCAAACTGAAAACCAAGCTGTTCAACGATTATGTGCAGCCCAATCAGGCACTTGCATCTGGTTCCATTCAGGCGAATCTTTTCCAGCATGGCAATTATCTGAAGAAGTTCACCGCCGACAACAATCTCGACCTGACCGCCCTTGGACAGACCCCAACCCTTGGCCTGGGCATCTATTCCAACAAGTACAAGTCCATCGATGACATCGAAGACGGAGCTACGGTCGCAATCGCGAACGATGGCTCTAACCTGGCACGTTCTCTCGGCGTGCTCCAGCAGCAGGGTCTGGTGACGCTCAAGGGCGAAGTCGATGCCACCAAGGCCACGGTCAACGATATCGCATCCAATCCGAAGAACCTCAAAATCAAAACGATCGATGCTGCACAGCTGGCCCGTTCCTTGGACACCGTTGATGTGGCTCTGGTGCCGGGCAACTACTCTTGGGCTGCTGATCTGAAGCCTGCCGACGCGCTCGCCATGGAAAAGCAGGATGATGGCGTGATCGAAGTGTTCGTGGTCCGTACCCAGGACGTCGATTCCGACTTCGGCAAGGCCGTCAAGAAACTGCTCGTCAGTCAGAAATTCAAGGACGCCATCGCCAAGAGCGAGTTCAAGGATTTCGGCAAGCCGACCACTTGGTGACCGCTGCAGCGCGGCGATAGGTAATATGCAAAGACCCGTATGAATTGGGAACTCATACGGGCTTTATGCAAACGAGATTCATCAAACGAAACGTATCGAACGAAACGTATCGAACGAACGTAAACACGTACTTGAACGGAATGAGGAACGAACCATGAGCGTTATTGAACTCAACGACGTGTCCGTGACCTTTCATGAAGGCGGACGAACCGTCGAAGCGGTCAAACATGTGAACATCAGCGTGGAAAAAGGCGAAATCTTCGGCATCGTGGGCTTCTCCGGAGCAGGCAAATCCACGTTGGTGCGCACCATCAACCTGCTGGAACGACCGACGGGCGGTCATGTGGTGATCGACGGCAGCGACATCACCGCACTCAAAGGCGGTCAGCTGCGCGACCTGCGCAAGAAAATCGGCTTTATTTTCCAAGGATTCAACCTGATCACCAATGTCACGGTCGGCAAGAACATCGAATTCGCGCTGAAAGCCGGCGGATATCCGAAAGCGCAATGGTCGGCACGCATCCGCGAACTGCTGGCACTGGTCGGTTTGGAAAACAAAATCGACAGCTACCCGTCAAGCCTGTCGGGCGGGCAAAAACAGCGTGTATCCATCGCACGTGCGCTCGCCAACAAGCCGGAAATCCTGCTGTGCGATGAAGCTACCAGCGCACTTGACCTGGAAACCACGGAAGGCATTCTGGCGCTTCTGCAACGCATCAACCGCGAACTGGGCATTACCATCGTGTTCATCACGCATCAGCTTGACGTGGCAAAGCAGATTTTCGACCGAGTGGCCGTTATGGAAAACGGTGTGGTAGTGGAGCAAGGCAACACCTTCGACGTGTTCAGCACGCCGAAGCATCCGACCACCAAAGCGTTGGTGGAACGCTATCTGGCATTGCGGTGCCGCCGCAGCTGGTGCCGTCGCTGCCGGCCGGCACCATCGTGGAACTGCGATACAAGGGGGATGCGGCACTCGAACCGCTCATCAGCCGGGTCGCGCAGGATTACGGCGTGAGCATCGACGTGCTGCATGCGAATGTGGAATATTTCGGTTCGCAGGCCATCGGCATTCTGATTGTGCTCGTTTCTGGCGCGGGGGAGCCGCTGGTGCAGGCGTTGAATACGTTGAGAACGCATGTGTTCAGCTATCGGGAACTTGATCGTGGGCAGCTGGTTGTGGCCGCCGAAGCTGCGGATAATCAGGAGGCGTGAGAACAATGGAAGAAACTCTGGAAATCCTTCAAGACAATCTCGGTCAGGCGTTGATCGACACGGCATACATGGTTGTGGTGTCGGCGATTATCGGCGTGGTGTTGGGCACGTTGGTGGCGTTGCTGCTGTATTTGACCGAAAATCGTTTGTTCACGCCGAATCATGCGTTGAACGTTATTGTCGGTTTCATCGTCAACGCGATTCGTTCGCTGCCGTTCCTGATTCTCATGGTGGTGCTTATTCCGGTTGCGCAATTGATTCTGGGTGATCCTTACACGCCGACAGGTGGCGCAATTTCCCTGTCGATCGCCGCGGTGCCGTTCTTTGCGCGAATCGCGGAAAGCGCGTTTTCCGAAGTTGATCCGGGCTTGCTTGAAGCTGCCATCTCCACTGGTGCCACCACACGCCAAATCATTGTGGATGCGGTATTCCCTCAGGCCTTGCGTCGTTCATTCGTGGTGTGGTGCTCACCATTATTTCACTGATTGGCTATTCCGCAATGGTCGGAACGATCGGCGCTGGCGGCATCGGCGATATGGCCATTCAATACGGCTATAACCGTTACGAAACCGGCGTGCTCGTCGTGATTGTTATTATTTTGATCGTCATTGTGCAGATCATTCAATGGATCGGCGATTGGTTCGCACGCAAGGTGACGCACTGATGGTTGCGTATATGCGTGAATGTGCGCATATACAGTCGCGCGATGATAGGGAGGGTTGATGAATGACTTCGTATGTTTCTCCTGTTGCGTTCACTACGGTGGCGCAGTCGATTCCGCCGAATGTGTTCGCCGATATGGATCGCAAAGTGGCTGCCGCGGTTGCGGACGGGGCCGACGTGATCGACCTGGCCAAAGGCAATCCGGATGCGTTCCCCGCTGACTTCATTCGAGAAGTAGCCAAAAAAGCGGTTGACGATCCGGCAAATGCCCGGTATTCGCCATTCGATGGCAAGCCAAGTTTTCTGCAGGCTGCCGAACAGTGGTATCGCAACACGTATGGTGTTGAGGTTGATTGGAAAACCCAGCTTTTTGCCGTGGAGGGTGCGGTCGATGGTTTGGCTGCGTTGTTCGCCGTGCTTGTTTCGCCGGGCGATGCTGTGGCATATGCGGATCCATATTACCCCTCATACCATTGCATGACGGTGATGAGCCAAGCTGAGGAGGTGCTGCTGCCGTCACTGCCAGAGCGCGGCTTCCTGCCTGATTTGGATGCGGTGCCTGCGCAAGTGTGGAATCGTGTGAAAGTGCTGGTGCTCAACTATCCGAACAATCCGACGGGTGCGCAGGCTCCGCGTGGGTTTCTGCAACGTGCCATCGATTTGGCTCATGAATATCATTTCGCGATCGTGCAGGATTTCGCTTATGCGGGATTGGGAGTCGATGCGCAGCAAATCAGCATACTGTCGCTGCCGGGTGCCTTCGATGTTGCGGTGGAAGTATGCTCGCTGTCGAAAATGTATGCGATGGCCGGCTGGCGTGCCGGTTTCATCGCGGGCAACGACGACATTGTGTCTCATGTGAAGCAGTACCACTATCAAATGGGTTCCATGGTTACGTCCAGCATTCAAGACGCGGGCACTGTGGCACTGCTGTCGGATCAGAGCTGTGTGGCCGAACTTGCGGAACGGTATGCGTCTCGTCGCGAAATCGTGGCAGGTGGATTGCGTGAAGTCGGACTTGATGTTTTCGATTCAGACGGTGGCATCTACGCTTGGGTGCATGCTCCTGAAGATCAGACGGGTGAACAGTTTGCCGACATGCTGTTGGAACGTGCGGCCGTCGCCGCGCTGCCGGGCATGTGTTTTGGCAAAGTGGGCAAGGATTACGTACGATTCAGCCTGCTTAAATCCGAGGACCAGTTGCGTGAGGCTGTGCGCCGGGTGGCTGCTGTGCTAGCGTAATTTTTCCTACGTAGCCTTTTTGCATGGATGAGCGATTGTGTGCTTGCACAATCGCTTTTTCTATTTTCCTCCGATTGTTTGCGATCGTCTTTCGATCGGTTGTGGACGTCCCATCCTCCAATTGCCATCGAAACGTCTTTCCCTTAGGAAACCGACACACGCTCCTTATGCAGGCGACGTTTTTGCGATTGCGGTGCGGTGTCTTGCATCTCCGCCGTTTGATAGCTGCTTACAAGAAAATGTTATGGCGATTCGCGCGTTCTATAACCAACGTTGATAAGGTGCGGCGCGCGTTGAAACGCAGGATGCGGTTTAGTGGGTACCAGCGACCGCGTGAATGGCACGCGGCAATGAACCACAACCCAAGGGGGTGCACATCATGACCAGATTCAACACTCAGCTTGTCCACGGACTGCCGGTCAACGATAACAACACCGGAGCCGTGAACCCGCCGACTACGAAGCGCTTGATGCCGCTGTTTCCGGGCACTCCGCCAAGGGACCCGCGCATGGTTGTCCGGCGAAGGCCGTGTATTTCGAAGTTCTTACCAATCCGTTGCTGCAGGTCAACAATGTGACGAAGATTGCTGAAATCGCTCATCGCTATGGTGCGATTTCCATTGTCGACAACACATTCGTTACCCCGTATCTGCAGCTGCCGCTCGACCAAGGTGCCGACATCGTCATCCATTCCGCTACCAAGTATCTGGCCGGCCATTCCGAAGTCAACGCCGGTCTTGTGGTGGTCAAGGACGACGGGTTGGGCAAACGTGTCTACTTCGCGCAGAATCGTTTGGGTGGCGTGCTTGCGCCGAACGAATGCGATTCGGTGCGTCGTGGTATTCAGACGCTCGCCCTGCGCATGGACCGCCAGCAGGAGAACGCGCGTGCGATCTCCAGCTATCTGTTGCTGCATCCGCTGGTAAAATCCGTGCATTATCCGGGATTGTCGGGGCATGAGTATGAGATTTGGACATTGTTCAGGAAGTTGCGGATGAGGTGACGGTAATGAAAGACGGCCATCTTGTCGAATATGGAGCTGTCGGTTCCGTGTTACGACACCCTAAAGATGCGTATACGAAGATGTTGCTTGAGGCATCGCCTAAATTTGATGAGATTAATGCCTCGTAAGGAGTGATTTTATGATTGACAATGCGGCAATTGATTTCTATGGAGCCGACTGGTGCGGCGACTGCCATCGAGCCAAGGCAGCATTAGACCGTTTCGGGGTCGCCTACAGCCTTCATGATATCGAGCATGAGGATGGTGCTGCAGAGAAGGCCATTGCGATCAGCGGACAACAGCACATTCCCGTGATTCGGTTCGCCGATGGCTCATGGCTGGTGGAGCCTTCGGCCACGCAGTTGCAAGCCAAATGCAAGGAACTCGGCCTGATCTGATTCAACATTGCGTATGCCATCTCACGAGTCGGACAAGGAGAATTGTCTCCTGTTCGGCTCGTAGACGTATGTGGGTCGGCTTCCGGACGGTCGATGTCCGGCTTCCGAATGGACTTTGCCCAACTCGCGGACATTGTCTGCACGTGATTGCATTCTTTGGTAAGTTTTTGCTTGGGTTCGGCAATGGTTGCAGAACCTACGGAAAGCCGTTAATCAACAGGCTTTCGAGAGAAAACCAAAGAAGGGAGTAATGTCATGCCGTTCCTTATTACGCTCCTTGTCATTGCACTTATCGTCGCGTTCCTGTTCCTGTCCACGTTGTTTATCGTGCCGCAGCAGCAGGCCTATATTATTGAGCGTTTCGGCAAATTCAATAAGGTGCAGTTCGCCGGCATTCATATTCGAATCCCGTTCGTGGACCGTATCGCCATGAAAACCAACATGCGCGTCAATCAGCTTAATGTGCAGTTGGAGACCAAGACGCTTGACAATGTGTTCGTCACGGTGGTGGCGTCCACTCAGTTCCGTGTTGACCCGAGCAATGTGGCCACCGCATACTATGAGCTGCGTGATCCGGCTGGTCAGCTGCGTTCCTACATGGAGGATGCGCTGCGTTCCGCCATTCCTGCATTGTCTTTGGACGATGCCTTCTCCCGTAAGGACGATGTGCCTTTGACGTACAGAAGACCGTCGGCAACGAAATGTCCCGCTTCGGTTTCACTGTGGTCAAGACGCTGATCACTGCCATCGATCCGAGTCCGCAGGTCAAGAACGCCATGGATTCCATCAACGCTGCCCAGCGCGAGAAGGAGGCCACCCGTCAGCGCGCCGAAGCCCAGCGTATTCAGATCGAGACCCAGGCGGCAGCCGAGGCTGAGAAGACCCGTCTTCAGGGTGAAGGCCAGGCCAACTATCGTCGTGAGATCGCCAATGGTATCGTCGACCAGATCAAGAGTCTGCAGGCAGTCGGCATGAACGTGAACGACGTGAACAATGTGGTGTTGTTCAACCAGTATCTCGACACCATGCGTAATCTCGCCTCGTCGCAGAATGCGAAGACGGTGGTGTTGCCGGCTTCGACGCCTGGCGGTTTCAACGAGATGCGCGACCAGATCACCCAGGCCATGATGTCCGCGGACGAAGCTGCGAAATAGTCGCAGAATAGCCGTGCCGATGCTCTGCATCGATGACAAGATGACCTTCGTATTCGTGTTGTGCGAATTCTTGCGCCAAAGTGCTTTTTCCAACACGTCGTGCTCCCTCAATAAGCATGGCGCGCTTGCCATTCGACTGGCTTTTCCAGGCCATGAGTGTTTGATATGCCTTGCGCCTGAAGAGCATGGTGTACTCCTTGAAAATTAAGGCATTTACACGAAATGCAGAGTAAGGGCAGCGCGTTTTATACACGAAATGCAGAGTGTCGATACGGGGCGAGGATGTTTCGCTGACGTTCCAGAGGCATGAAGAATCCCTCCTTTCGAGACGGCCGCTTATATGTGACGGAGAGCGCGGCGGTGAAAGGAGGGATTATTGTTTGGCGCGTTGCCGTACCGCAACGCACGTCTATGTGATTGGCCTGTCGGCAATGACCGTGTTTTGCGCACGCATGTCATACGTTTCGGCGTATGTCACGCCATGCTGACAAGACCTTCCTTGGAGTTTGAATTCGGCAGTGAGCAGTTCATCGCATGTGATTCAAGCAGGTGAAGCTGTTTCTGCAGGTCCATGACTTTCTTTTCCAGCCATTTGATGGTCATGGCTTGGGTGATTACCAGCAGATCGCGCTGCCCGGAATCGGATTTGTTTGCCAACGTCTGTGCTTCAAGCATGATTTTCGGATCGGCTTTCCAACGGGCGATCGCGCGTTCGATGCGCTTGCCTCCCATGATTTTCGGATCAAGACCTGCGCTGGCGAAAATACTGGTAGGACCGTTGCCGCGCAGATATTGCGCCATGCAACGCACCTGAAATTCCTTCGAGTACGTGATGCGGTCCATGGAAGCTCGCTCCACCGCGGGCAGGGTGTTCAGGTAATACACCTCGGTTTGAGTAAAACGACGACGCATGATGGTTCCCCTTGTGTGATATGCGGATGACGCTTCCGACAACGTCATCCGAATGTCTGCCTCGTTGTTTTCATTCTATTTTTGCGAGATTCGGGGATTTTGCCGTCTGGCACGAAACGAAGTGTTTTTGGCACGAAACGAGAAAACCACCCTAGTTAGGGTTGTTTTAGGAGGATATGAGACGGGGGTCTGTGCTTCTCGGGGTGTTCCCCTAAGGGATGCAGGGAACTGGAAAACGGTATAAACTCGGTTGTGGGACAGACGTATTGACGCCGTGTGGGGGAGGACAACGAAGACTATGACAGATCATGAAGGGCAAGAGTCGATGGCGGGGACGCGCAGGCCCATCATCGAAGTCAAGAATCTGCGTAAGGAATATCCGGTGCTCGACGAAACCGTCGTGGCGCTGGAACGCATCAATCTCACCATTCCGCAAGGGCAGATCTGCTGTATCTACGGCGAATCCGGTTCTGGCAAATCCACTCTGCTGAACCAGCTAGCAGGTATGGAAAAACCGACCAAAGGCGGCGTGCGCGTCGGGGGAGTGCCCATTTCTCGGTTGAATGAACGGCAATTGGCGGAATTTCGGCAAAAACATCTTGGTTTCGTATTCCAGTCATACAACCTGCTTCCCAATCTGACTGCCGTGGAAAACGTGGCAATGCCGCTGATGTTCCAAGCATGCCGAAAAACAAGCGTGAGGCAATCGCCAAGAAAATGCTGAAACGAGTAGGGCTCGGCAAACGCATGAACACTACCCGACGCAAATGTCGGGCGGACAGCAACAGCGTGTCGGCATCGCGCGAGCGTTCGCAGCCAGACCGCAAGTCGTATTCGCCGACGAACCGACCGGCAACCTCGACTCCAAAACCAAAACCGACGTGATGAACATGATCTGCGCGTTCGCTCGCGACCTCGACCAAACCATCGTGCTTGTCACCCACGATGACAATATGGCGCAATATGCCGACCGTATCGTAACGCTACTTGACGGACGCATCATCGATGACCGTCTGATGAACAACGCGTGACGGCAGAGAAGAGAAGGAAATTCCATGAGTAACAGCAACCATTCCGCAAAATTCATCAACATGCTCATCGCATTGATGGCGTCCATCGCCATCGCGCTGACCTGCATTGTGCCGACGGCGCTCGCCGAAGACGGTGATGGCACTGACGACAACAACAACGGCGGCTCCACCGTGCAGCCGGCCGGTCCGGTGCCGAACATCATCATCACCAACTTCACCTATGGCGACGGTTCCGTGGCGGTCGGCACGAATTTCGATCTTGGCTTCACCTTCCAGAATATGGGCAAGGTCGCGGTCGGCAATATGGTCGTGACCGTTGACGGTGGCGAGAATTTCGCCATTTCCGGCGGTACGAACACGTTCTATTACGATTCGCTGTGGGCGGGCTATTCCCTGACCCAGACCGTGCCCATGCAGGTGCTGTCGAGTGCGAAGAACGGCGCGCAGGGCATCGATATCAACTTCAAATACGAGTATGTCGATGGCGGCACCCGCAATTCCAACACTTCGGATATCAAGATTTCCGTACCTGTTTCGCAGCCCGACCGTTTCGAACTGGGCGATCCCGTGCTTCCAGACGCCATCAATGCGGGCGAGGAATCCACCATTCCATGGAATACGTGAACAAGGGCAAGGGGGATGTATCCAATGTCGAAGCGTCCATCGAGGGTGACGGCATCACCGCCACGCAAGCCACGCAGTATATCGGCAATGTGGCGTCCGGCGCTTCTGGTTCCATCGGATTCGCTTTCACTGCGGATGCGGCCGGCGAATATGATGCCAAACTGAAGGTGACGTACGAGGATGCCGACGGCCAGCAGCAGACCAAGGAATCGCCGGTGAAGATTACGGTGTCTGAGGCTCCGGCTCCCGCCGATCCCGGTATGGATGTTGACCCGCAGGAAAATCAAGGCATTCCGACTTGGGTGTGGATTGTCGTTGCCGTGGCTGTCGTTGCCGTGATCGCCATTGTGGTTGTGGTGGTTGTGCGTCGCCGCAAGAAGGCGAAGAAGGTGCCGAGGATGACGATTGGGATTGGGATCCCTCCGATTCGCATGCAGGTGCTGATGATGGTGCGGCTAATACGGCTGGTGCCATTGACGCGCGACCCAGGTGATTGATTCCGTGCCCTCCGACAAGGAGTGAGCATGCGATTTTCGGATATTGCACGTTCATGCACGCAGAATCTGCTGCGTCGCAAATCGCGTACGATTCTTACGGTACTTGGCGTGATCGTCGGCTGCTGTTCGATCGTGCTCATGATTTCCATTGGCCAAGGCATCAACGAACAGAACGAGCAGATGCTCAAAAACATGGGCAACCTGAACGACATCACCGTATATGCGGACGGCGGAGGTTCACATTCCACGGCAACGTCATCCAGCGTGAGCGGTGCCGACGGCGAACAGGCGAAACTCGACGATGACGCCGTGCAGAATTTCCGCAGCATTGCCGGTGTGGCCGGAGTGCTTCCTCAGAAAACGATGTCATACAGTGTGGATGCCACGCAAGGAGCTGGCTCCCGGTACGTGTCGCAATATGTCAACGTGGTGGGAGTCGACGCCACGCAATTGGAAGAATCCGGCTATAAATTGGCCAGCGGACGTCTTCCGATGCGTGCCGGCGAAGTGTTGGCGGGCAAATCCTTCGTGTATTCGTTCTACGACAAGTATGCGTCAGATTCAAGCAATCATCGTATAGAAGCGGGCGATTATTACTGTGATGAGCACGGTTGCGTCCAATCCGAAGGCGAAGACCCGTTCTTCGATATGCTGAACTCCAAAATCACACTGATTACCGGAGCCAACTATCAAAGTCCCGACGACTACCGCAAGGTGGGCGGCGGATCCGTGGCGTCATCCGATTCCGGCAGTGGTGAGAGTCCCACCATTACCATGCCATACACGGTGGTGGGTGTCATTGATTCCTCCGCCAACAACTATGATGCGTTCACTTCCGGCATTGTGATGAGCATCGACGATATGAAAACGTTGAACGCCAAAATATCGGGGGACACCAAGGCCAACACGTCGAGCAAGGTCGTTTATGATCAGGTACTGGTGCACACCCAAGACATCAAAGACGTTGCCGACGTTGAAGCGCAAATCAAAGGCGCCGGTTATCAGACTTCCTCCTTTGAACAAACGCGTAAGGAGATCGAAAAGCAGTCGCGGGGCATCCAGTTGGCTTTGGGCGGCATCGGCGCGGTGTCGTTCTTCGTTGCCGCGATTGGTATTGCCAACACCATGATTATGTCGGTGTCGGAACGTACGCGCGAAATCGGCATTATGAAGGCTCTTGGCTGCTATGTGCGCGATATTCGCATGATGTTCCTGTGCGAGGCTGGTGCGATCGGCCTTGTCGGCGGTGTGATCGCTTGCTTGATTTCCGCGATTGGTTCGATAGGCATCAATATGGCGTCTTTGGGTGGATTCAGCATTGAGAATATCGGCAAAGCGATTATGGGCGGCGACGATGTGACTCGCATTTCGGTGATTCCGTGGTGGCTTTTTGTGGTGGCCATGCTGTTTTCGATCGCCGTTGGTGTGGTAGCAGGTTTCGGCCCGGCCAATAAGGCTGTGAAGATTCCCGCTTTGGATGCCATCAAGAATGATCAGTGATTGCTGATTACAGATCGCTGATTTATAGATTGGCGGGGAATGGTCCACAGATATACCGATCATTCCCGCCAATTCGCTTATGTATCGATTATTCGCTGAGAATACCGCGGATTCGAGAGACGATGGTTTCTGAAGTCAATCCGTAACGTTCGTTAAGCTCGCCAAGAGGCACTCGGTCGGTGAACTCTTTGGCTGCGCCGAAATTCAGCACACGAACGTGAGAAGCCTTGGTATTACTGGAATTGGCATAAAATGCGGTGACTTTCTCACCCCATCCGCCTTCTAGCTGGCCATCTTCCAACGTAACAACCAAACGATGCCCATCGGCAAGCATCGCCAGTAATTCGGCATCCATCGTGGAATATTGCAATGCGTCAACAAGCGTTGCGGTAATCGCAGCATGTTCTTCATCATTTTCGGCCAGTGCCGACGTAATTTCGGCAGCCAACGGCATGGTATTGCCGAGTCCAAGAATCGCCACATCCTGCCGGGCTGAACGATCTGATAGCGGGCGAACGGGCATGCTCCGGCAATATTGACGGCTGGATCATGCTCTTCGGCACGCTGCAACGGGTCGAACGCCATATCGGCGGCACGTTCAAGTGCGAGAATCTGCTCGCCGGGCATACGAATCGCCACCACGCCATGTTCGGACGGGCCGGTAGCCCAAGCCAACATGTCAAGCATCTGTTCGCCGCTCGCGGGAGCCAAACAGGTCACGTCGGGAACATTGGCGAACATCGTCATATCGAATGTGCCGAATGCGTATTGTCCGCGCCGGAAATTCCCGCGCCGAAAATCAGCAGCGTGGCGGGAACATGATTCAATGCCAACTCTTGCTGCAGCTGGTCGAACGTGCGTTGGAAGAACGTGGCGGAAGTCGCAAGCACCGGGCGTCCGCCAGCCCTGGCGATACCCGCGGCGAACGCGGCGGCATGTTCTTCCGTGATACCGGTATCGACGTAGTGGGCGCCGGCACGTTCACGAAAATCTCGGGTGATGCCATTCGATCCGGGGGTTGCGGGGGAGATGACCACCAATCCCGGCTCATTGTCGAAACGACGTTCCAGCGATGCCATGGCCATTTCGCCATAATATTTGCGTGCGTCGAGCGGTTTGCCGAGCGAGGCCTCCGGATCCTGCCAATGGTTGGCCTCGCATTGGCCCGCATGAGGTTGAGGATTGGTCTGATTGCAGCCATCCGAACCATTGTCGGCTTCCGTTTCGTCATTGAAGCCCAAACCTTTGGTGGTGTGGATATGCACTACGATCGGGTGGTCAATGTCTTTGACCTCGTTCAGTACTTCCACCAGCGCGTCAACGTCATTACCCTGCTCCACATAGCGGTAGTCCAAGCCGAATGCTTTGAACAGATTCAGTTCGGCCATGCCATTCGACGTACGCAACTTGGCAAGCTGCCCGTACATACCGCCGAAATCCTCAGCGATCGACATTTCGTTGTCGTTGACGATGATGATGAGATTACCGCCCTGTTCGGCCGCATTGTTCAGCCCCTCGAACGCAATGGCCGAACTCAGGGATCCATCGCCGATAATGGCGATAACATTGCCGATAGTGCTTTCGCCGGCGGCGCCGCGCTGCATATCGCGGGTTTTGGCAAGACCGCAGGCCAGAGAAATCGAAGTGCCGGTATGGCCGAGCACAAAGGAATCATGTTCGCTTTCCAGCGGATTCGTGAAACCGGTCACCTCATCAAAACGAGATTGGTCCAAGTATGCTTCGGCGCGGCCGGTAAGCATTTTGTGCACGTAGCTTTGGTGCGACACGTCGAAAATGAAACGGTCGCGGGGCGAGTCGAACACGCGGTGCAATGCCACAGTGAGCTCCACCACGCCAAGATTCGAGCCGATATGCCCGCCATGTTTTTTGCCGTAGTCGAGCAGCGTGGCGCGGATTTCGAGGCATAGATCGCGTAATTGCTGGGCTGAAAGGGCATGTACGTCCGCCGGAGTGTGAATCGAACTCAAAATGCCAGCGGTCATCGTGCGCAATCACCCTTCCCTACGATCAGTGCAACCAAGTGCGAAATCATATCCACTGTATGCCCCGACGAGGGTGTTGCGGGCAAAGGAGCGCAAAGTCTTCTCAACTTGAGGCACAATAGAGGTGTTTGCAATCGTGAAAAGCCGTTATTCGCAAAGGAGCGCGAACATGAAAGCCGTATATGCCACCGGAACGAATTATGATGATCCGCTGTCCGTGCTTGAAGTGGGCACTATGCCTGAGCCTGAAACCAAACCATTCTGGTCCACCATTCGTGTGAACTCGGCGAGCGTGAACCATCATGACGTGTGGAGTCTGCAAGGTGTGGGGCTTTCCGACGAGCAGACGCCGATGATCCTCGGCACGGACGCGGCTGGCGTGTTGGAAGAAGACATTCCCGTACGAAAGGACTTAAGGCCGGTTCCGAAGTGGTCTTGTATACCTTCGTTGGTACCGATGGCGCCGGTGTGATGCCGGGGGAGAGACGCTCGATCCTGTCCGAACGGTATGCGGGAACCATGGCCGAATACACACAGGTGCCCAGCGCCAACGTGTTCGCCAAGCCCGCGAATCTGAATCTTGATGAGGCTGCCGCATTGGTACCAGCTGGCTTACCGCATATTCCCTGCTGTTCGCATCGGCGAATGTGAAGCCGGGAGACACGGTGCTTATTCAAGGCGCCGGAGGCGGCGTGTCGACCGCGGCGATTCAGCTTGCTCACGCGGCCGGATTGGAAGTGTTCGTCACGTCACGAAGCGAAGACAAGCGTGCGCGAGTGTTGCAGCTCGGTGCCGATGCGGCTTTTGAAACGGGTGCGCGACTGCCACGCAAGGCGGATGCCGTCATTGAATCCGTCGGCGCGGCCACATGGAGTCATTCCGTCAAATCCGTACGTCCGGGAGGAACTATCGCCATTTGCGGCGCGACTACTGGCGACCAGCCGGGTGCAGAGCTTACGAGAATCTTCTTCCAGGATATTCGAGTGCAGGGCAATACCATGGGCTCCCGTGAGGATTTCGCACGTTTGCTGAAATTCGTGGAACATGCCGATCTGCATCCGGTCATCGATTCCGCATATGCGATCGACGACGCGCATCTTGCGTTCTCCAAGATCGTGAATGGCGACGTTTTCGGAAAAATCGTGCTGCACATCTAGCCGATTGCGTAAAGTAAACGGTGTTCAAGAACATGTTCTTTTGGATTCTTTCGGAGGTCCTTGATGGCAGACAACAAGCCTGAAGTCGCAGTGATTATGGGGTCGGCGAGCGATTGGGAAACCATGAAGCATGCCTGCGAGATGCTTGACCAGTTCGAAGTGCCGTACATGAAGCAGGTGATTTCCGCGCACCGCACCCCGGAATTGATGGGCGAGTTCGCGCATAGTGCCCGTGCCAACGGTCTGAAGGTCATCATCGCCGGAGCCGGCGGCGCGGCACATCTGCCGGGCATGGTCGCGGCCCAGACCACCCTGCCGGTCATCGGCGTGCCGGTGCGTTCCCATGCGCTGTCCGGTTGGGATTCGCTGCTGTCCATCGTGCAGATGCCAGGCGGCATCCCGGTCGCCACCACCGCAGTCGGCAACTCCGGTGCCACAAACGCAGGTCTTTTGGCTGTGAGCATTCTGAGCACCACCGATGAGCGTTTGGCCAATGCTTTGCAGGAATATCGTGACTCTCTGAAGGAAAAGGTGGCTGAATCCAATGCCCAGCTTGTCTGAGGAAACCAATGGCCGTGTTGAACGTCTGATGCCAGGGGCCACCATCGGCATTATCGGTGGCGGTCAGCTTGGCCGCATGATGGCGTTGTCCGCCCGCTACATGGGCTTCCGCATCGGCGTGCTCGACCCGACTCCGGATTGCCCGACCGCACAGGTGGCCGACTTCCAAGTCACTGCCGAATACGACGACATCACCGCGATCCGAGAACTGGCTGAAAAGTCCGACGTGCTCACGTACGAGTTCGAAAACGTGAACGCCGACGCCATCGACGAAGTGCGTTCCTTGTCTGCAGCCCCGCAAGGCACCGATTTGCTGCGTGTCACGCAGGATCGCGTCAACGAGAAGCAGTTCATCAATGATCATGGCACGCCGACCGCACCATGGAAGGCCGTCAACAGCGTTGAGGAGCTTGATGCGGCGCTCGGTGAAATCCATTACCCGGCCGTGCTGAAAACCCGTTCCGGCGGGTACGACGGCCACGGCCAGACCGTGCTGAAATCCGATGTCGATCTCGAAAAGGTACGAGCCGTGCCGATCGCGGTGGCGGATTCCCGCCGAGCATTCTCGAAGGATTCGTCGATTTCGCATTCGAAGCGAGCATTCTCGTTGCCGGTAACGGCAAGGATTATGTGACCTTCCCGATCGTGCGCAACGAGCATCGTAACAATATTCTGCACATGACCATCGCTCCGGCCGAAGTCAGCGAAGACGTGGCGAAGGAAGCGCACGAACTCGCTTTGCGTTTGGCGCAAGGCTTCGAACTGGCCGGCATCCTCGCTATCGAACTCTTCGTTACCAAGGATGAGCGGGTTATCGTCAACGAGCTTGCCCCGCGCCCGCATAACTCCGGTCATTACACCATCGAAGCGTGCTCGTTCGACCAGTTCGACGCGCATATTCGAGGCATCGCCGGGTGGCCGCTCGAACAGCCCGAACTGCTCAAGCCGGCTGTTATGGTCAATGTGCTCGGGCAGCATGTGGCACCGACCCGCGCGCTGATCGCCGAGCATCCCGAATGGAATATGCACGACTATTGCAAGGCTGAAGTGCGTCATGATCGCAAGATGGGGCATATCACCGTGCTGACCGACGACACCAGGCAAACTGTGGCGGATCTTGAACGGACCGGCTGCTGGGATGATTTGAAATAAAACCGATGACGGCATGTTTCGCGCGTCAGCCTTTCCCTGAGGGGAGGGCGGCGCGCGAAGCCATCAAGAACGGACATAGATTGACGGACGGACGCGTGGAGCGCAACACCAAACAAAAAGAACTGATTCATGATGCGTTGAAGGCAAACGATGAATTCATTTCCGCACAGGATTTGCATCGCAAGCTGGAAGACGAAGGCGTGAAGGTCGGCCTTGCCACTGTATATCGTCAATTGAATGCCTTGGCTGAGGCAGGCGAGGCTGATACCGTGCGTTTGGAAGGCCAACAGCTGTTCCGTCTGTGTGGTGATGACGGGCATCACCATCATCTCGTATGCACGAATTGCGGCAAAACCGTGGAAATCGAATCGCCATCCGAAACTTGGCTGCGTGGCATCAGCGAGAAATACGGATTCACCATCGAATGGCATACGCTTGAGGTGTTCGGACTATGCCCCGACTGCCGGAATGAGGCACGACGGTAATTCCGTCGATCTCAACAATTTCGCCGATTTCAGCAACAACGGTTATGCGGACGGCGGAATCCTTGACGACAACTAGATACTGCCATCCGAACTGTCTATACCCCCCTCATCGTTCTTTTGCGATTTCATCGACATATGCGTAAGAAAATCAGAAGAAACTGTGGATGAAATCGATCATTACAGCTTTTTGTCAGATATGGTCGCGAGAATAGTGCCTTGGCGTCGCCGTAAGGCGGGAAACGAAGCGAACTGACACGTTACGAGTGGAGATAAACACTTGACGAACGAATCCGTGAATACAGAGACGATTGAGGAACTGAAGATCTCGACGATTGATCCAACGCACCCGCCAAGGAACGTAAGGAATTCCCAGGGTGGTTGTACGGCATACTGTTTGTGGTGTTCGACGCCATCGGTGTGGCAGCGCTACAGATTGGCGTCAGTCAATCCGCTACACGCGTCAAGCTTTCGAACAACATGTGGCTGACCGGTTGGGGCTTCGTCACCAAAATGTTCACCAACCTCAACTTTGTGGCGGTGCTCAACCTGATTTTGTGGGGCGTGCTGTATGTGATACTGCTTATGCTCATCAACCGCTTCTGGATCGCCACGCCAATATTTCTGGCGGTGACATTCATTATCGCGGTGATCGAACATTTCAAAGTATCCATCCGATATGAGGCGATTCTTCCCAGCGATCTGAACTTCCTCAAAGCCGATGCGGGCAATCTTATGAGCTTCATGCCGGCAGGCGCACAGTGACCATTCTGCTCGCCGTCGTCATATTCGTTGCTTTCATTGCGCTTTTCGTATTCCTGAATCATCGTGACGGCCGTCACGGCAAGCTTTTCCGTGGCGACGACAAGCAGTCGCGCTCGCTGAATGCCATCGTGCGACTACTGCTGATCATCGTGCCGGGAACGTTCTTCACGCTGTATTCCATGCAGGTGAGCACTGTCGGATCTTGGGCGAAAACCTTCTCTTCGGCAATGGGGGACATGCCGTCCATGTGGGATTCCGTCTACGATGCGCAGCGCAACGGACCGATGGTCGCCTTCACCAGGCAGCTGAATCCGAAAGTCATGGTGAAGCCTGACGACTATTCCGAAGAAACCATGAAGGAAGTCGCGGCACGATACGAAAAAGAAGCGAAGAAGATCAACGCATCTCGTACCGAGAACATGACCGACAGTACGGTGATCTATGTGCTGTCCGAATCCTTCTCCGACCCGTCTCGCGTGCCGGGGCTTAAGGTCAACAAGGATTCCATGCCCAACATTCGTTCCATCAAAGAGAATACGACCTCCGGTTTGATGCTTTCTTCCGGATATGGCGGTGGTACCGCAAACCTCGAATACATGGGATTGACGGGTTTGAGCATGTCGAATTTCGATTCGTCGCTCACCAGCCGTATCAGCAGCTTGTGCCGAGCGAGCATTGGACGCCGACCATCAACCAACTGTGGGGGGCGTCGAATAATTCCATCGGACTGCACCCGTACGAATCGTCTATGTACTCGCGTGCGACCAACTATAAGAAGTTCGGATTCTCGCATTTCTACACGTTGACCGGTCCGGACGTCATCTCGCATCAAGACAAGATCGACGATTCGCCGTACGTGTCTGACGAAGCGACGTACGAGAGCACCATCGAAGAAGTCAAGAAAACCGATGGCAACCAGTTCCTGCAGGTCATCACCATGCAGAACCACATGCCATACCACGATTGGTATAAGAACAACGATTTCAAGGCCGAATCCACTACGGACACTCCTTTGGAGGACGATGAGAAGGAGTCCATCGAAACCTATCAGAAGGGTGCGGCTCTGACCGACGAAGCGACCGCCGACTTCCTTGACAAGCTCGACGCCATCGACAAGCCGATCACCGTGGTGTTCTACGGCGATCATCTGCCGGGCATTTATTCATCCGCTTCCGAAGACGACAACAATTCGCTTGCCTTGCATCTGACGGATTATTTCATCTGGTCCAACAAGGCGTCCAGCTCGCAAGGCAACGAGATCGACAACGCCGACTATTCGTCGCCGAACTTCTTCGTGGCGCAGGCCGCCGAGCATATGAACGCCAAGGTGTCCCCGTATCTGGCGTTCCTCACGCAAATGCATGAGAAAATCTCCGCCATGGAGCCACCTGTCGTCAACAATATCCAGGGATGGGACCGTATCCCTGAAGGTCAGAACATCTATCTCGACGCTGACGGCAATCCCATGGCCGAAAGCGACTTCGACGCGGAAACCCAGCAGTTGCTTGCCGACTACCAGCTGATTCAGTACGATATCACCACAGGGAAGAACTACCTGAAAGACACCGATTTCATGGATCTTCCCTAGAGGCAAGGGGGAAGAGATGGCCGCAACCGATCGCGAACAGCAGATTTTGGCGTGGATTAAGCAGAATCCTTTGATCAGCCAAAACGAGCTTGCGGAACTGTGCGGCATCACCCGTTCAGGGGTGGCCGCGCACATCTCCAACCTGATGAAAAAAGGGTACATCCAAGGCAAAGGGTATATCGTCACTCCGCCCAGCTATGTGGCTGTTGTTGGCGCCATCAATATAGACCATTACGGTGTCGCCATGCAGGATGTGGTTGGGGAAAGTTCCAACATGGGGCGCATTGTGTCATCCGTGGGCGGCATTGGTTACAATATCGCCTACAATCTGAACCGGCTTGGCGTGCCGAATTATTTGATTTCCGTCTATGGTGATGATGAGAACGGCGAACGCGTCAAGCAGGACGCGTATGCCAACGGCATTGACATCACGCATGCCAAGCAGATTTCCCATATGCCTACTTCCACCTTCTTGTCGGTTGTTTCCGCGCAGGGGCGTCAGATTGTGGGTCTTGATGATATGCAGATCAGTGCGGAAATCACCCCGGAATTTCTAGCGCAACGAGAGCAGACCATCGTCAATGCGGAAATGGTGGCGATTGATTCGAGCTTGCCGTCTGATGCCATAGCATGGGTTTGCGAAAAAACAAGTCGACCGATTTTCGTGCGCGTGGTTTCCGTTAATAAAGCGGCGCGAATCACGCCGGTGCTCGATCGCATCGACACTATGGTGCTTAATTCCGCCGAAGCCAAATTCGTGTCGGGGATTGAGGTGCATGACGAGGCCAGTGCCAGAGATTGCGCCGAACATTTGCTGCGGTCCGGTGTGCGTAATGTGTTTCTTTTTGTGGATGATTCGGACATGCTGTACTGCTGCGAACATGAAAGCTTTTTCTGGTCTTTGCCGGGAAGGGCGGAGGAACGTCGATATACCAATGGTGGTGCGTCGGCGGCGTTGAGTGCGCTGGTGTGGGCGCGTCGTGAGCATAAAACACAGCGGGAATGCGCTAGATATGCGTCTGCGGCGGCTGCGATGAATATGTCTCAGGTGCAGTCGATTTGCGCTGATTTTTCTGAAGAAGCTGTGCGGCGCAAAGCTGATTTGCTGCAGTAACGCAGGTATGGCGGTCTTACATTTGTTTCTTTCGTAATCGCGAGACACGCGATTTTTCCATATGTTACATCGATGAAATATAAGCAAAAGTTGACTGGCTTAAACTTTTGTTGTACTCTAAATTGAAGATAAAACGTTTCATCAAGGGTGTATCAAGGCAGATATATCCCCGAAAATGTAGGAGGCAATATCCATGGCGGATATGACTTCAGGAAATACTGTTCCTGACCGTTACGTTGTGGTCATCGGTGGCATGAACATGGACATCTGTGGTAGACCGACGAGCACCGTAGTGGACCGAGACTCGAATCCGGGCGTCGTCAGCATGTCCGCAGGTGGTGTCGGGCAGAACATCGCACAGAACATGGCTCATCTGGGCATGCCGACATACCTGATCACCGTCTACGGCGACGATGAAAACGGCAAGACCCTGGAACGTTCGTGCGCGGCCAACAACATCAATCTTGACTATGCCGCACAGCTGGAAGGACGCCGTTCTTCCACCTACATGTTCATCACCGACGATACGGGCGATCTGCTGGTGGCCGTCAACGACATGGAAATCTGCAAGGAAATCAATCCGGCATTCCTCGAATCTCGCCTCGACTTCATCAACGGTGCCGCCATCTGCCTGCTTGACGCCAATCTTGAACCGGAAACCATGGCATGGATTGGCGAACACGTCACCGCGCCACTGTTCGGAGATACCGTTTCCACAGTCAAAGCGCACCGTTTCGACACGATCCTCAACAAGATGACCGTGCTCAAGCCGAATGATTTGGAAGCATCCGTACTCACCGGCATCGGTATCGCCGACCAGTATTCGGCAGGTGCCGCAGCGAAGACCTTGCTCGACAGGGGCGTGAAGAACGTATTCATTTCATTGGGTGCCAACGGAATCCTGTGCGCGAGACACGAAAACGACGAATACAGCTTCAAGCATGTGCCGCCATACCGTACCGAAATCGCCACGGCAAATGGGGCCGGAGATGCCGGCATGGCAGCCATCACCTGGAGCTTCTTCGATAACCCCGATCGAGATCTTGAAGAAGTCGGCAAAATTGCGCAGGCAGCATCCAGCATCGCGCTCGAATGCACAAAAGCAGTGCCCGATATCACCGTGGAACGCATACGTAAGAAGATGTCCGGCGAGATCGAGCCGTTGCTCGACGAAGTGCGTACCGCCTGAATTTTGCTACATCACACGTCCATCAACCCATACAAACACAAGGAGAACCGACAATGGTAGTCAAGCAGATCTATTCTCTGATCGAATACGATGAGGCCGTCAAACCATGGAGCTGGTGCCGACAACATTGGACTGGTGCCGATGCAGAATGGTGGCGTTCCGGCACATCGCGTGCCAATCGAACGCGTGCACCGCATTTTCGACGAATGCAAGCGTCGTGGCGTCACCTCCGTGGCCATCATGCTGACCAACGATCCCGACGAGATGATCGAGCTTGCCAGAGAGGTGCGGCCTGACATTCTGCATATCGCAGGCGATGGGTACGCCGCAGATGAAGCATTCGCGGCCCGACTTAAGGAAGCCGCTCCGAACACCAAACTCATGCAGGCCGTGCTCGTTGACGATGAATCCGCCGTCGACCGTGCCAAGAAGTACGCACAATACTGCGATCTCATCCTCACGGACTCCGGTCTGGCCCCCGACACCGGCATTGGTGCCAGCGGTCTGACCCACGACTGGAGCATTGACGCCCGTATTGTGGCCGAATGCGGCAAGCCGGTCATCATGGCTGGCGGTCTTGGACCAGACAATGTTGCCGAAGCCATCGAACAGTGCAAGCCGTATGGCGTGGACTCCCTGACGAAGACCAGCATCAAATACGACGGCGGCTACATGGAGAAAGACATCGACAAGGTTCGTCAATTCTGCATCAATGCCGACGCTGCGGCCGCAAAGATCGGACAGTGACCGATGGCTATGGAAGTCAAACTGCTGCAACCCGTCAAAGTGGTCTGCACTGACGATTTAGGGGAGACTCTGGTCGATATCATGCAGACCGCGGGCTATTCTCGTCCGCTGATGGTCACGGATTCCTTCGTCGGAAGCATGCCGCTGGTCGTTGCCGCACGTACCAAGCTTGAACAGGTCGGTGTCGATGTGGCGGTATTCGACCAGGTCAAGCCCGACCCGCTTTGCGAAACCGTGGAATCCGGCGTCGAAGCATTCGAAGCGCATAAGGCTGACAGCATCATCGCCATCGGCGGTGGCAGTTCCATGGATGTTGCCCGAGGCATCAACATCGTGCGTGTCAACGGCGGATCCATCATCGAATACACCGATCCAGCCAAGCCGATCGCACCATGCAACGGTATGATCGCAGTTCCGACCACCGCCGGCACCGGCAGCGAAATGTCCAACGCGCTGGTGGTCACCGAAGGATCCACCGGTCGTAAACTCGCGGTGCTTGCCGATCCGGCAGTCAGCGAATATGCCGTGCTGAACGCGGATCTCATGCTGACACTGCCCGCAAAAATGACCATCGCTTGCGGACTTGACGCATTCTGCCACGCCGCGGAAGGATACCTTTCCCGAATGGCAAGTCCGGTCACGGATGCCATTTGCGAAAAAGCGATGTTCCTGCTGTACAACTATCTGCCGCGTGCTGTGGCAAACGGTCAGGATCGTGAAGCCAGGGAACGTGTGATGGTCGCGTCGACGCTTGCAGGATGGATGCTGAACAATGCGGGAACCATTGCGGGGCATTCCATCGCACACGTGCTCGGAGCGAAATACCACATCGTGCACGGTGAAGCCGTTGGCTACGCGTTGCCGGCGGTTATGGAGTTCGTTGCTCCCGTACGTGCGCATAAGGTTCGTGAGATCGGTCAGATTCTAGGTGCGGTCTACCCGGAAAATGCGCCGGACGAGCAGGTTGCGATTATCGCAAGCAGAGCGTTCAAGGATTTCCGCGACCGCATGCTCGGTCTGCATCCTGTTGAGGATTACGGCATCAGCGTTGAAGAACTCGTTTCCAATGCGCAGGCCGTAGTTGACGAGCGTTTTGCAGGAAACACACCTCGTGACATCGATCTTCAGGCAGCCGAACAACTGCTCGAAGGTTTCGGAAGTCGCTGATATCAAAGGCCATTGCCGGCCTTGCAACAAGTTGTGTGACCGATGAGCCGGAGTCAGTCAATCGTCGACCACCTCATTATCGGTTCAAAGTTGGAGCACATAAGGAGGAACCATAATGTCCAAGAAAATCATCCTTGATTGCGATCCGGGACATGATGACGCCGTCGCCATCCTGCTTGCCGTGGGCAATCCCAATATCGATCTGCTGGGCGTCACCACGGTAGGTGGCAATCAGAGCCTTGACAAGGTGACCTACAACGCCCGTGCAGTGCTGGAAAAGGCGCATGCCACCGACGTGCCGGTGCATGCCGGATGTGACCGTCCGCTGGTGCGCAAGCAGGAAGTGGCAGCTTCCATTCACGGCGAAACCGGTCTTGACGGCGTTGAACTGCCTGAACCCAGCCGTCCGCTGGAAGCCGGACATGCCGTCAACTGGATTATCGACACCATTATGAGCAACGAGCCAGGCACCATCACTCTGGTGCCGACCGGACCGCTGACCAACATTGCCATGGCTGCCCGCATGGAGCCGCGCATTGTTGAACGTGTCAAGGAAGTCGTGCTTATGGGCGGCGGATACCATGTGGGCAACTGGAGTGCCGTGGCCGAGTTCAACATCAAGGTCGATCCGGAAGCCGCTCACATCGTGTTCAATGAAGCCTGGCCGATCACCATGGTCGGATTGGATCTGACGCATCAGGCATTGTGCACGCCCGAAGTGCAGCAGCGTATCGAAGGCGTTGGCACTGATCTCGCCAAGTTCGTGTCTGGTCTGATGGACTTCTTCCGCAAGACCTATCAAGACAATCAAGATTTCATCGATCCTCCGGTCCATGATCCGTGCACGGTGGCATACCTCATTGATCCGAGCGTCATGACCACCCGTCGTTGCCCGGTTGATGTCGAAATCCATGGAGATCTCACACTTGGCATGACCGTCGCCGACCTGCGAGGTCCAGAGCCGAGCGCCGAAGAATGCCACACCCAGGTTGCAGTCAAGCTTGATTTCAACAAATTCTGGGATTTGGTAACCGACGCAATCAAGACCATCGGCTGAAAGAAGAGAAAGATAAGTAAAGGGGTGCTCTAATGACAGAGACCAAAAACAGCAAAATGCTCGACGAAGGCGGCAAGTCCGTCGTCGCATTGATGGCAGCATTGATGGCAGCCATCTTCGCGTTCCAGCTCAACGCGTCCATGCTTTCGCCTGCATTGACGACCATGCGTGTTGAACTCAACACCACCGATGCGCAGATTGGCTTGACCCAGACGGTGTTCTTCACCTCGTGCGCAGTGTTCTCGCTGTTCCTGCCGCGACTCGGCGATTTGATCGGTCGCAAGAAAGTGCTGCTTGGCATTCTTGTGCTTACCGCTTTGGGCTGCGTGGTTTCCGCGCTCGCGGTCAACGTGCCGATGCTGATGATCGGTCGTGTGATTCAGGGTGTTGCCGGTCCGATTGTGCCGATGACGCTGATCATGCTGCACGCCAAGGTTACTGAAGATAAGAAGTACGCCAAGCTCATGGCTATTCTGACTTCCGTTAATGGTGGCATCGGCGGTGTCGACGCTATTCTTGGCGGCTGGCTTGCTGGCACGTTCGGTTTCCGTTCCGTGTTCTGGGTCATGGTTGGCGTTGCGGTGCTTGCCATTGTGCTTGTGTTCGTGTATGCGGAAGAATCCACCGCTTCCGAGACTCCGAAGATGGATTGGGTTGGCGTGGTTTCCCTTGCCGCCGCATTCTTGGCCGCATATCTGGCCATCAACGAGATTCAGAAGCTGGGCTCCGCCAATTGGGCGCTGGTCGCTGTCGAAATCATTATTGCAGCCGTGCTGTTCGTGGTGTTCTGGAATGTTGAGAAGCGTCAGAAGGCTCCGATGGTCACCACGCATTACCTCAAGCAGCGTCGTACTTGGGGTCTGCTGCTGACCACCCTGCTTACCATGACCGGCGTGTTCGCCATCATGAACGGTATCGTGCCTGCTCTCGCTCAGGATACCGAAGTCGGCGCCGGCATGAGCGCCAGCGTGGTATCGTTCGCCACCCTGACTCCGTATGCGTTGATCGGTCTCGCATTCGGTCCGGTCGCAGGCGTGCTCGCTTCGAAGTTCGGCTACCGTGCGGTGCTGCGTACTGGCTTGATCGTCTCTGTTGTGGGCGTGCTGTTCGGCATCTTCGTGTGCAACGTTCCGAGCATCTGGGCACTTGTGGTCATGTCTTTGGCTTTGGGTGTTTCCTACGCAGGTACTGCCAACATCATGCTGAACGGTCTGGGCATCGTGCTCTCTCCGGAAGACAATCCGGCTACCTGCCTGGTCTGAACTCCGGTGCATTCAACCTGGGTGCCGGTCTGAGTTATGCAGTGCTGTACGCTGCTCAGAACGCGTTCACCGCATCCGGCGGTGCGACCAGCGGCTACATCGCAGCCATGGTTGGCGGTGTGATTCTGCTCGGCCTCGCGTTCTGCGCATCCCTGCTCATTCCGAAGCCGGGAGAGCAGAAGTAATCAATATAAGCTTGCCTGTGTTGTGTGATTAAAAAACGGCGTGCAGTCGGACTCCTCTCTGTCCGACCACAAAACCGCCGTCCTTTTTATATATATGATTGCGATTGTATGGTTACAGACATTTCTGATGGTATGCAATCGCTGGGTGCATTCAGATGTTCAGTGCCTTGGCGCCGATGTCGTGACGGTAGAACATGCCCTTGGTATCGAGCTGGTCGATAATCGCATACACCTTGTCTTGAGCGGCCTTGATGTCGGCTGCGGAGGTTTCCACCAACAGCACGCGGCCGGAATTGGCGACCAGACCTTCTTCGCTACGAGCCACGCCAGCGTAATAGACGTGGGAGTCCTCATCGACTGGAATCTCAGGAATCGCAGCGCCCTTGATCACATCGACAGGGTAGCCGTCGGCGGCGAGCACCACACCAAGCGTGGCGTTGTCATTATCCCAAGTGAACTCCGGAGTCTCGCCATTGAGCAGAGCGCTGATGCCGGCGCCGAGATCAGACGTGAGCTTCGGCAGCACGACTTCCGTTTCCGGATCGCCGAAACGAGCATTGAACTCGATAACCTTCGGACCATCCGCGGTGGCGATCAAGCCAGCGTACAGAATGCCCGTGAACGGCGTACCCTCATCGGACATAGCCTGCACGGTCGGCTTCACAATGGTTTCGATAGCGGTGTCAACCACATCCTGACCGATCTGCGGAACGGGACTGTACGCACCCATGCCACCGGTGTTCGGACCCTTATCGCCATCATAAGCGCGCTTATGATCCTGAGAAATCGGCATCGGCCAGAAATCGGTGCCATTCACAAAACTCATCAGCGAGAACTCCTGACCCTCCAAGAAGTCCTCGATGACAACCTTCGCACCGGCGTTGCCGAAACGATGATCGACGAAAATGTCTTCAAGAGCGGCGATGGCGGTTTCCTCATCCATGGCAACGGTCACGCCCTTGCCAGCGGCCAGACCATCAGCCTTGATCACAATCGGAGCGCCATGTTCACGCACATAAGCGGTGGAACGCTCCAAATCGTCGAACGTCTGATACTTCGCAGTCGGAATGTTGTGACGTTCCATCAACTGCTTGGCGAAATCCTTGGAACCCTCGATTTGCGCGGCGGCCTTGCTCGGACCAAACGCCTTGATGCCAGCTCCCGCGAAATCGTCGACGATGCCCTCGATAAGCGGCACTTCCGGACCGACGAACACCCAGTCGTAGCCGTTGTTCTTCACGAAATCAATCAGCGCGGCATGATTGGACGGGTTGATCTGCGTGGTGCGGATGCCGTCAAGCTCCATGCCTGGATTGCCCGGAGCCACCGTGACTTCGCTGACGCTGCCGCCGCGCATAAGTGCATGGGCGATGGCATGCTCGCGTGCACCGGAACCAATGACCAGAACCTTCATGTTTCCTCCTGTTGTGTCCCTTTTGGGAAAATCCTATGTTCAGGAAAGCCTTCGGAAATAAAAGGGGGTGGCCGTTATGGCTCACCCCCGTATATGTATTTACTGCAGTTCGACGTCGCTATCGGTCTTCTTGACGATATTGCCGAGTACGTAACCGGCTTCGTCATTGGACTTGAGCAATTCCATGGTCTTATCGGCATCTTCGGCGTTGACGGCCAGCACCATACCAATACCCATGTTGAAGATGTTGAACATTTCCATATGGTCGACTTCGCCGGCCTTTTCGAGCACGTCGAAAATCGGCAGTACCGGCCAGGAGCCGAGGTTGATGTGTGCGGCCAGACCGTCCGGAATCATACGCGGAACGTTTTCGATGAAGCCGCCGCCGGTGATGTGGGCGACACCCTTGACACGCCGGCCTTGAACAGCGGGGAGAGGGCCTTCACATAAATCTTCGTCGGGGTGAGGAGCACGTCGCCGAGCTTTTCGCCGTCGAGCTCGTCAAGCACGGTATCGACGGTATAGCCAGCCTTCTCGAACAGGGCCTTGCGCACCAGAGAGAAGCCGTTGGAATGTACGCCGGTGGACGGCAGACCAATGAGCACATCGCCCTCAGCGATGGTGGAGCCGTCCACGATTGCGGACTTCTCGGCAACACCGACCGCGAAACCGGCCAAATCGTACTCGTCTTCGTCATACATACCCGGCATTTCAGCGGTTTCGCCACCGATCAGACCGGAACCAGCCTGTACGCAGCCGTCGGCAACGCCAGCCACAACCTGCTCGAGCAGTGCTGGATCGTTCTTGCCGCAGGCGATGTAATCCAGGAAGAACAACGGTTCCGCACCCTGAGCGGCAATATCGTTGACGCACATGGCCACGCAGTCGATGCCGATGGTGTTGTGCTTGTTGGCCATCTTGGCAACGACCAGCTTGGTGCCGACGCGTCAGTGCCGGAAATCAGTACCGGCTCCTTGTATCCGAGGGAAGCCAGATCGAACAGGCCGCCGAAGCCGCCGATACCGCCGACCACGCCCGGACGGTTGGTGCGCGCCACATGGGACTTGATGCGCTTGACGACTTCGTAACCGGCTTCGACGCTTACGCCGGCTTCCTCATATGCTTTTGGCATATCAAACCTTTCTCGGGTTCAGTGTTCTTCTTGGGATGAAGTAGTGGTGTATTCGTTGCCCTCGTACTTGCTCTTATACAAGGCGAATTCAGGCAGACGCACGCGATCTTCTGGGGTGAGGGACTTCAAAAAATCACTTTCATAATCGTCGAGTGCGGTCGGGTAGTCGCCATTGAAGTAGGCCACGCACAGACCGCCGTACGGGGCGTCCGCACCCAGGCCGATAGATTCGACCAATCCGTCGAGTGACAGGAACGCCAAGGAATCGGCGCCAATGAAATCGCGAATTTCTTCAACGGACTTCTTTGCGGCGATGAGCTCCTTGGTGGTGGAGATGTCGATGCCGTAGAAGCACGGGTACTTCAGCGGCGGCGAGCTGATACGCATGTGCACTTCGGCGGCGCCAGCTTCCTTCAGCAGCTGCACGATGCGCTTGGACGTGGTACCGCGCACGATGGAATCGTCGATAACGATCACGCGCTTGCCTTTGACCACGCCGCGCACGGCGGACAGCTTCATGCGCACGCCCTGCTCGCGCAGTTCCTGCGTCGGCTGGATGAAGGTTCGAGCCACATACTGGTTCTTGATCAGGCCCATCTCGTTTGGCAGACCAGCTTCTTCCGCATAGCCGGAGGCCGCGGACAGCGAGGAATTCGGCACGCCAATGACCATATCGGCATCGACCGGCGATTCTTGGGCCAGACGCGCACCCATACGCTTGCGGGCGGAATGCACGTTTACGCCGTAAATGTCGGAATCGGGGCGTGCGAAGTAGATGAATTCCATCGAGCAGATGGCCAACTGGGTCTGATTGGTGTACTGCACGATCTTGTAGCCGTGATCGTCGATAACCACGATTTCGCCCGGGCGAATATTGCGCACCAATTCGGCGCCGACAACGTCAAGCGCGCAGGTTTCGGAAGCGAGCACATAAGCGCCGTTTTTCATCTTGCCGAGGGAAAGCGGGCGGAAACCGTTCGGATCAAGCGCGCCGATCATGGCGTCTTCGGTCATGATCAGGTAGGCGAAACCGCCATGCACGGTGTTGAGCGCTTCCTTGAGCTTGTCCATGAACGTACGCTGTGTGGAGCGGCGCAACAGGTGCATCAACACTTCGGTGTCGGAATTGGAGTGGAAGATTGCGCCTTCGTCTTCCAACTGACGCCTCAGAGTCGGGCAGTTCGTCAGATTGCCATTGTGACACAAGGCCATATCGCCGTCATGGAAGCGGAAGATGAATGGCTGGATGTTGTCGGTGCCGCCTGAACCGGCAGTGGCGTAACGCACATGGCCGATCGCCTTGTCTCCCTTCAGGCGTTCGATTTCGCGTTCGTCGCCGAACACTTGGGTCAACAGACCCGTTCCGCGATGACCGATGAGATGACCGTTATCGTTCGAGACAATGCCGGCGCCTTCCTGACCACGATGCTGCAGCGCGTGCAGGCCGAAGTAGGTGAGTCGGGCGCGTCCGGGTGACCCCAAACGCCAAAAATACCGCATTCCTCGTGGATGTCTTCGAGTTCAGCTGACAAGCCAAAGCTCCTTCCAAAACCATGGAGACAAGGGGTTCGCTACCGTTCAACACTACCAACCGGAGGCTACAATTGGCGGTTTTCGTGGAGTCCTTAGGGGCACTTGGCATGTCGGGTGTGTCGAACAATTGTTCGAACTCTCTGATATGCTGAATGCAGGAAAATACAGTGCGGTGCATCGGCGATGCTTTGTCGGTGCTTTGCGAGGCGAAGTGCTCGTTGACGTTTCAAGATGGAGCCAAATCATGGAAGGAGTCTGAAGATGGCCGAACGTACCTATATCGCTATCGATCTGAAATCCTTCTATGCGTCTTCGGAATGTGCGGAACTCGGATTCGACCCTCTATCCACGCATCTGGTAGTGGCCGACCAATCGCGCACCGACAAAACCATCTGTCTTGCCGTGTCGCCATCGCTCAAAGCATATGGACTGCCGGGGCGGGCGAGACTGTTCGAAGTCAAAGCGAAGCTTAAAGAAGTCAATGCTGCACGGCGGGCAGCGGCACCGGGCGGTGTGCTGAGAGGTGAATCGTATGATGCGAAAGCGCTCGCAGCTAATCCGAATCTGGCTGCCGGCGTGTATATAGCCAAGCTCGAATGTCGCATTATCTCAACATCAGTGCGAAAATCTACAGCATATATTTAAGGTACGTATCCGAAGCTGACATTCATGTCTATTCGATAGATGAAGTATTCATGGATGTTACCGGGTATTTGCGGGCTTACGGCAAAAGCGCGCATGATATGGCCCGTGAAATGATCCAGCAGATTCTTCGGGAGACGGGCATCACCGCAACGGCCGGTATCGGTACGAATATGTATTTGGCGAAAGTGGCTATGGACGTGGTCGCCAAGCATATTCCCGCGGATAAGGATGGCGTGCGTATCGCGCAATTGGATGAGATGTCGTATCGTCGGCTGTTATGGGCGCACAGGCCGTTGACTGATTTCTGGCGTGTGGGACGAGGGTATGCGAAGAAGCTCGAAGCCAAGGTCTAATGACAATGGGCGATATAGCCCGATGTTCCATAGGCCGTGCCGACGAGTATTACAACGAGGGCCTGCTGTACAAGATGTTCGGTGTGAACGCCGAGCTGCTTATCGACCATGCGTGGGGTTGGGAACCTTGCACGATCGCCGACATCAAAGCGTATAAGCAGCTGGTCATAGTATGAGTTCGGGGCAGGTGCTTACGGGCGCGGTCGGTTTTGACTCGGCGCGGCTGATTGTGAGAGAAATGGCGGACACCTTGTCTTTGGACTTGGTTGCCAAAGGTGTGAAGCCGGCCATATGGGGTTGATGGTCGGTTACGATACCGCCAGTCTTGATCCAAAGCGGCTAGGGGAGTGTGGCACTCCGGAATTGAAGCGATGGCTGAGCGAGCCATTGCCGAATATAGCGGTCCCGTAACTCTTGATAGGTATGGTCGGCGTGTGCCCAAGCCGGCTACAGGGTCGATTGGTCTGGACGACCATACGTCATCCACCACGCGCATATGCGATGCGGTTGACGAATTGTTCTGCAGAATCGTCGATCATCGGCTGTTGGTACGTCGATTGAATGTGGTTGCTTCTGATTTGCAAACGGTCGAACAGCTGGCTGAGCGGAATGCTGCGGCGAATTACGTTCAGCCCGATCTGTTTTCGGATATGCAGGAAGTCTCAAATGGAAGCGATAGCAACGATTGCAGTGATAACGTCGATAACAACGTGCGGTCTTCCTACGCTGACGATATGCGGGTTGTCGATGAGATTTCCGAACAGCATGTGCAGCAGACGATTCTTGACATCAAACGCAAGTTCGGCAAAAACGCCGTCATTAAAGGGATGGACATGTTCGCTGATGCCACAGGTCAACAGCGCAACCGGCAGATTGGAGGTCATGCAGCATGAGTTTGCAGCAAACCGACCGTTACGATGACATCATCAACTTGCCTCATCATCGCTCGTGCACGCGCCCGCACATGAGCATGCACAACCGTGCCGCGCAATTCATGCCTTTCGCCGCTCTCACCGGCTACGACGACATCATCAAACAAACCGCTACCCATTCCAACGAAGCAGTGGAACGCGCCAACACCCCCGTCAATCTCGCCGAAGGCTACCTCTCCGCCTAACATGCGTCGGAGACCAAAAAGAGGCTGTTTGGTTTGACTAGGGAGGAATCCCGATCAAACCAAACAGCCTCTGTATGTTCGAATCTACGTCAGAACGCTTTTATGGATGCGGTCGCGGATCAGGCGGCGAAGTACTCCACGCCGGCTGCGAACAGCGGCTGATCCTTCTCGCCGGGCACGTTCTTGAACGTACCGTTGCTGTAACGCTCGGAGTGGCCCATCTTGCCGAACACGCGGCCGTCCGGGCTGGTGATGCCTTCGATGGCCAGCAGTGAACCGTTCGGGTTCACGCTCAGGTCCATGCCCGGCACGCCGGCCTCGTCCACGTACTGCGTGGCGATCTGTCCATTGGCCTTGAGCTGGGCGAGCATATCGTCGGAAGCCACGAAACGGCCTTCGCCGTGGGAGATGGCGATGGTGTGCATGTCGCCCACCTCGGTCTTTGCCAGCCACGGGGAGAGATTCGACGCCACGCGGGTGCGCACCAGACGGCTCTGGTGGCGGCCGATGGTGTTGAACGTCAGCGTCGGGCATTCGGCGGTCATCGGCACGATGTCGCCGTACGGCACTAGGCCGAGTTTGATCAGCGCCTGGAAACCATTGCAGATACCGAGCATCAGACCATCACGGTTGTTCAACAGGTCACGCACCGCTTCGGTAACGGCAGGAGCACGGAAGAACGCGGTGATGAACTTGGCGGAACCATCCGGCTCGTCGCCGCCGGAGAAGCCGCCAGGAATCATGATGATCTGGCTCTTCTTGATTTCCTCAACCAAAGCTGCGGTGGACTCAGCCACAGCAGCAGGGGTGAGGTTGTTCACGATGAGCGTGCTCACGTCGGCACCCGCGCGCTCGAAGGCGGCTGCGGAATCGTATTCGCAGTTGTTGCCGGGGAACACGGGATGATCACATGCGGCTTGGCGGCGCCGGCGCCGGTGTATACGGTCTTCTTCGGCGCATTGAAGGACACGGTCTCAACGGTCTTGCCCTTTTCGTCGCCCTTGGATCGGTACGGGAACACGGATTCGATGCCGCCCTCCCAAGCGTCCTGCAGTTCGGCCAGATCCAGCGTCTCACCGGCTGCCACGAACTGGTAGGCCTCGGTGGTCTCGCCGACCTCACTGACCTCAACCAGGTTGGATACGGCCGGAACCTTCGCGGTGTCGGCAAGTTCGATGATGAAGGAACCATAGGCCGGGGCGAACAGGTCGTCCACGCTGATGCCATCGGCCAGCTTCACGCCGATCTGGTTGCCGACAGTCATCTTGAAGATAGCCTCGGCGGTGGCACCGTAGCCAGGCGTGGACACGGCCAGCGCATCGCCGAAATCGGTGAGCTCCTCGACTGCGGAGAACACCTCCAGCAGCGAATCCTTGTCCGGTGTGAGGCCGTCGGCTGGTAACGCGGCGCGATGCGGATCACACGGTGACCAGCGCCCTTGAACTCTGGGGAAGTGGCACGCTTCATGTTGCCCACAGCCACGGCGAAGGAGATCAGGGTCGGCGGAACGTCCAGCTGTTCGAACGTGCCGGACATGGAGTCCTTACCGCCGATTGCGCCAGCGCCTAGATCGACCTGCGCCATCAGAGCGCCCAGTACGGCGGCCATCGGCTTGCCCCAACGCTCCGGCTCGTCGCGTAGCTTCTCGAAGTATTCCTGGAAGCTCAGATACGCTTTCTCATGTTCGAAACCGGCGGCCACCAGCTTCGAGAGCGACTCGACCACAGACAGATAAGCGCCTGTGAACTGGTTCTGCTCCATGATGTACGGGTTGAAGCCCCAAGCCATCGCGGAGGCGGTGGTGGTCTCGCCGAACACCGGCAGCTTGGCGACCATGGCCATGTTCGGGGTCAGCTGCTTCCTGCCGCCGAACGGCATGAGCACGGTGCCTGCGCCGATGGTGGAGTCGAAACGCTCGGAAAGACCCTTGTTGGAAGCCACGTTCAGATCGGTGAGCATGGCATGCATGCGGTCAGACAAGGAACCGGAAGCCCACGGGGTGGCGTAGCGTGCTGCGCCTCGACATGCACCACCTGATGCTTCGGAGCGCCGTTGGAGGCGAGGAACTCGCGGGACAGATCCACGATCGTGTCGCCGTTCCATACCATCGTCATGCGCGGCTCTTCGGTCACGGTCGCGATGACTTCAGCCTCGAGATTCTCTTCCTTGGCGTAGCGAGGAACTCGTCGACGTCTTCGGCTGCCACGTCCACGGCCATGCGCTCCTGAGATTCGGAAATCGCAAGTTCTGTGCCGTCCAGGCCTTCGTACTTCTTCGAAACCTTGTTGAGATCAACATACAGGCCGTCAGCCAGCTCGCCGACTGCCACGGATACGCCACCGGCGCCGAAATCGTTGCAGCGCTTGATCAGGCGGCATGCGTCACCGCGGCGGAACAGACGCTGCAGCTTACGTTCGACGGGAGCATTGCCCTTCTGCACCTCGGCGCCGTCAAGCTCCAGGGATTCGACGTTATGCGCCTTGGACGCGCCGGTGGCGCCGCCGATACCGTCACGGCCGGTACGCCCGCCGAGCAGGATGACCTTGTCGCCCGGAGCCGGGGTTTCGCGGCGTACATGATCGGCCGGAGTCGCGGCCACAACCGCACCGACCTCCATGCGCTTGGTCACATATCCGGGGTGGTAGATTTCGTCCACCTGACCGGTGGCCAGGCCGATCTGGTTGCCGTAGGAGGAATAACCGGCGGCGGCGGTGGTGACGAGCTTGCGCTGAGGGAGCTTGCCTTCAAGCGTCTCGGACACCGGCACGGTCGGATCGGCGGCACCGGTCACGCGCATGGCCTGATACACGTAGGAACGGCCGGAAAGCGGGTCGCGGATGCAGCCGCCGATGCAGGTTGCCGCACCACCGAACGGTTCGATTTCCGTCGGGTGGTTGTGGGTTTCGTTCTTGAACAGGAACAGCCAATCCTCATCATGGCCATTCACATCAACCTTCACCTTGACGGTGCAGGCGTTGATTTCTTCGGATTCGTCAAGATTCTTCAGAATACCGTTCTTCTTGAGCCACTTCGCGCCGATGGTGCCCATATCCATAAGGCATACGGGCTTTTCGTCGCGGCCAAGCTCGTGACGCATCTCAAGATACTTATCGAACGCGGCCTGCACGGTCGCGTCGTCAATCTGCACATCATCAAGTTGCGTGCCGAACGTGGTGTGACGGCAATGATCGGACCAATACGTGTCGATCACCTTGATTTCCGTGATTGTCGGATCACGCTGTTCCTCGGTGAAGTGAGCACGGCAGAACTGCAGATCAGCCAAATCCATGGCCAGGCCACGGTCGGCGATGAACTGCTCAAGATCGGCGTCGCTCATGGTGCGGAAACCTTCGATGACCTCCACCTTGCCCGGTACCGGCACCTGCGTCTTCAACGTGATCTTGGTATCCAGCGAAGCTTCGCGAGCCTCGACCGGGTTGATCACATAATGCTTGATGGCGGCGATGTCGCGTCGCCCAGCTCGCCTTCAAGTGCATACACCTTGGCGGAACGAACAGTCGGGCGCTCGCCCTGGGAGATCAGCTGAATGCATTCGCTGGCGGAATCCGCACGCTGGTCGAACTGACCGGGCAGATACTCCACAGCAAACACATTATCAGAACCGAAATCAGGCAAATCGGCGGAAACATTATCGACCTGCGGCTCACTGAACACGGTAGGGGTGGCCTGTGCGAACAGTTCCTCGCTAATGCCTTCCACATCATAACGATTGACGAGACGCACATTCTTCAGCGATGCGATGCCAAGAATGGTCTTCAGCTCGTTGGCGAGCTGCTTGGCCTCGACATCAAAACCCTGCTTCTTTTCCACGTACACGCGAAAAACCATGGTTGACTCCTTGAAAGAGGGGCTTGGTGAGATTGATAAAAATAAGATTTTCAAAAACGATGAAGCCCGCATCCGAGTTTGTACTGCAGATGCGGGCTATCGCAAGTATTATTCGGCTACTTCAATGCCTTCGGACTTGGCGAGTTCAGCCAAGCGGCTTTCGACCTCTTCGTAAGCCGGAATGATGTCGCCCAGATCGCGGCGGAACAGATCCTTGTCGAGATGCTCAACCTTGCCGGAGCCGTCACGCTGATCCCACAGACGGCAGGAATCAGGCGTAATCTCATCGGCCAGCAGCAGCGTGCCATCGGAAGTGCGACCCATTTCGATTTTGAAATCAACAAGCTTGATGCCGATCTTGGCGAAGATCTCGATCAGGGCTTCGTTGATACGGCGTGCGAGAGGTGCGATCTCAGCCAGATCCTCACGGGTGCAGACGCCCAATGCAACCAGATCGTCGTCGTTCACGAACGGATCGTGCAGATCATCGTTCTTCAGGAAGTACTCCAGCACCGGCTCCTTGAGCTCGATGCCCTCTTCCACGCCCAAGCGAGAGCAGAAGTGGCCGGCGGCGGTGTTACGCAGCACGATCTCGAGCGGGAACATGGTGACCTTCTTGACCAGCTGGGAGGTTTCGCCTACGCGAGCCACCAGATGGCTGTCGATACCACGCTTCTTGAGCAGATCGAAGATCAGCGTGGTGATGAGATTATTCAGCCTGCCCTTGCCGGCGAAGTCTTCCTTCTTCTCGCCGTCACCTGCGGTAGCGGAGTTCTTGTATTCGACCCAGAGCACCTCCGGATCGTCAGTTGCGTACAGTTGCTTGGCTTTGCCCTCGTAGAGCTTTTCCAACTTCTCCATTACTCGCCTTTCCTGGTGTTTGGGAGGTAGATAGTTTGGTGAACTTGACGGTTAACAAGATACCAACGGGAGGCTACAATCGAATGGTTTTTGGGCGCGTTCCGGCAGTCTTCCGTCAGTATCCGGCAATAGTGCGTCAGGCGATGTCGATTTCGAGCGATTCGGCCACATTCTCGGCTTTAGCACGCGCGTCGGCCTCATCTGTTCCGATGGCCAGCGCGACCGCCATGCGACGATGGCCGTGCACTTCCGGCTTCGCGAAAATACGCAGATCGGTGCCCGGCTGAGACAAAGCGGTGGCGACGTTGCGGAATTCGGCTTCACCATCGCCCTGAATGACGATCGCATGGCTTGCCGCGACGGCACCGTCCGGGATCGACAAGGCGACATGTTCCTGCGTAATCGGCAAACCGAGAATCGCACGCGCATGCAACGCGAATTCGCTTAACCGTTGCGACGCCATCGTGACCATGCCAGTGTCATGCGGACGTGGGGAGACTTCATTGAACAGCACGGAACCGTCGGTCAGCACGAACAGCTCCACGCCGAACACACCCCAACCTTCTCGCCGGAAGCCTTGGCCTTCGCCACCAGACCTTCCACTGCGGTGCACGCTATGCGTTGCGCCTGCATAAGCACATCCTGTGTGAAGGAGGCCGGTTGCCAGGATTCGCGATAGTCGCCGCTTTCCTGACGCTGTCCGATCGGAGCGCAGGTCACGATGCCGGCGCTGGAGCTGACGGTCAGCACCGTCAGCTCGTAATCAAGCGGAGCCAACGCTTCTACAATCACTCGGGAAACGTCTCCCTCGTCGTGCGCGCGACGACCTTCCTGTGCCTCAACCCAAGCCGCATCAATCGCATCGGCGGAACGCACCACGGACTGGCCGTGACCGGAAGAACTCATAATCGGCTTGACCACGCACGGGTAGCCAACCGTTTTTGCCCCAGCGCGAAGCTCTTCCAGCGAGCCTGCGAAGCGGTACGGCGTGGTCGGCAATCCCAATTCCTCATGCGCAAGTACGCGCAAACGTTCACGATCCATGCAAATGGATGCGATTTCGGCACTTGGCACCACCTGTGCGCCACGCTCGGCCGCGGCAGCCAATTCGCTGGTGGCGATCGCTTCGACTTCCGGCACGATAATATCCGGCTGGATTTCGTCAAACAATACGCGCAATTGTTCGGCATTGGCCATATCGAGCGCACGGTATTCATGCGCCACCTGCTGCGCGGGGGCACCCTCATAGGAATCGGCCGCGCACACCCATGCGCCAAGCCTCATCAGTTCGAGAGTGACTTCCTTGCCCAGCTCTCCGGAGCCAAGAAACAGAACACGAGTCGGATGCTTACCAAGCGGAGTGCCCAAGGCACGATTCTCTTCAGTCATGCCTTCCATTGTGCCATCGGCGTAGGATGGAGTGCATGTCTGAGACGGAACAGGAAGAAACACAGCGCCCCCTGACCATCGCCATGGTGGTCGACACGTCGGGAAACCGAGGTAACGGCACGTCGAATTCGGCGTTGCAGTGGGCGGAGGAATTGAAGCGGCAAGGCCATACGGTCAGGCTTGTGGGCATTGGTGCGCCTGAATACCCGGCACGAGTCAACCATGTGCCTCTGGTCAGTTGGGTGGCGAAAAAGCAGCAGATGCAGTTCGCCGAACCGAGCGACACGCTGTTCAGAACCGCGTTCCGAGGCGTGGACGTGGTGCACAGCTACACGCCGTTCCGTTTTGGCCAGCATGCGTGCAAAGTCGCCAAACAGATGGGAATCGCGGTTACTGCGGGCTATCATGTGCAGCCGGAGAACATCACGTATTCGGCAGGTCCGCTGAAATATATTCCGGGCATCGACAAGTTCATCTACTGGCTGTTCAATTTGTGGCTGTACCGCAAAATCGACCATGTGCATGTGCCGACCGAGCTTGGCGCAAGTTTGCTGCGTTCTCACGGGTACAAATCGAAACTGCATGTGATTTCCAACGGATATGAATCACGATTCACTGCGAAAACGCAGCGCGATGCGGGGAAGTCTGCTCCGGTTCCGTTCCACATTGTCGCTTCCGGACGATTGACGAACGAAAAGAATCATGTCGCATTAATTCATGCGATCGCCCGTTGCAGGCATGCGCAAGATATTGAACTGACGATTGCCGGCACCGGTCCTTTGAAAAAGAAATTGCAGCGACTCGCCGCACGTTTGCTTTCCCGACCGGCATCGATCGGATTTCATAAGAACACCGAAATGCCCGCGTTGCTGCGTTCCGGCGATTTGCTGGTGCATCCTTCGATTGCCGATCTCGAATCGGTGAGCGTCATTGAAGGTATGGCCGCCGGTTTGGTGCCGGTCATCGCATCGTCTCCGTTGAGCGCCGCAGGCCAGTTCGCGTTACGTGACGAATCGCTATTCCCTGTCGACGATGTGGAAGCGTTGGCAAGGCGCATCGATTGGTGGGTCGATCACCCCGATGAACTGTCGAAATGGGGCGAAATCTATGCCGAACACACTAAAGAGCATTATTCGGTGGCTGCTTCCGTGCGTAAATTCGTGGCTATGGAACGCGAGGCGATCGCTGATAATGCCAATAAGCAAATCAATGCGTAACAATCAGCATAAATGGAACCGCATGCGTGATAAATGATCGTAACGTAAGCAAAAAGGCGCGGGATGTAATTCCTGCGCCTTTTTGTTGTTTGTCGTAATGATTATTTTTCCGATTGACAGCGACGATGCGCGCTACAGCAATGCGATCAGCTGCTCCACCTGCTCATCGGTGGTGGCCCAGCTGGTGCAGATGCGCATCACCGTGTGCGTGTCGTCGGCCTTTTCCATGAAGCCGAGGCGCACATTGCGCTGCAAACGCTCGGATGTCGCGTTGTCGAGCGTGATGAAGATCTGATTGGTCGGCGCGTCGAAGGTGAGCGTATAGCCACGTTCCACCAGCACTTCGCGAATACGGTCGGCCGCATCGTTGGCGTGGCGGGCGATCCTGCAATACAGATCGTCGGTGAACAGCGTGTCGAACTGCACGCCCAGCAGCCATCCCTTGGCGAGCAGCGCGCCATGTTGCTTGACGAGCGTCACGAAGTTTTTCGGCATATTGCCGTGCGTGAACACCACGGCTTCACCGAACATGGCTCCGACCTTGGTGCCGCCGATATAGAATACGTCCGCGATACGCGCGATGTCTTCAAGCGTCACGTCGTTGCCGGTTGCGGTCAGCGCGTAGCCAAGTCGTGCGCCGTCGATGAACAACGGCATGTCGTACTTCGTGCAGACCTTGCGGATCGCCTCAAGTTCGGCGAGCGTGTAGAGCGTGCCGTATTCGGTGGCCTGCGAAATGTAGACGCATCCGGGGAACACCATGTGCGTGTAGTTGCCGTCCGCGTAGAACGTGGCGCAGTACTCGTCGAGTTCGGTCGCATCGATTTTGCCGTCATGGTGGGGGAGCGTCAGCACCTTGTGTCCGGTGAATTCGATGGCGCCCGCCTCATGCACGTTCACATGGCCTGTGCTTGCCGCGATTACGCCGGCATACTGCGGCGTGATGGAGTCGATGATGGTCTGGTTGGTCTGCGTGCCACCTACCAGGAAGAAAATCTGTGCGTCAGGGCAGGCGCATGCTTCGCGGATTTTGGCTTTCGCGCTTTCGCAGATGCTGTCGTTGCCGTAACCCGGATATTGGTTTTGTGCGATTTCGCTGATGCGTTCGATGATTTCCGGTGTTGCCGTGCAGGAATAGTCGTTTTCAAAAGACAGCATGATGCGCTCCTTGTATCTGACCTATGCTGATGACTTGCGACCGGCTGTTTGCTGTATTCAAGCCGTCCGGATAGCAAAAAACCTCGGAATTTCTTCCGAGGTCTCTACCGGGGTGGCTAACGCGGCTCGAACGCGCGACCTTCTGAACCACAATCAGATGCTCTACCAACTGAGCTATAGCCACCATGTTTTCGCTTCATACAGAAGCGCAACAGATGAAAACTATACACGATTTTCCAGCTATGTCTACATCGGCGTGTTGCGTGTGCCTGTCGTCGGCTTGCGCTGTGGACTGTTCATTATGTGAACGGCATATTACGCAAGGCCGAAACTCATGCGTACCTTGTAGTCGCTGCATGCGTAAGGGTGTGCTGTAATGACGGTGTGGGCCGTCTCGGAGTGTTTTCGACGTATGCGGATCATCGGCCGAAAAGCTGTGAAATGTGAAGGAAGAGAGATTCATGCAGAAGGTCAAAGCGTTTGGTGATTGGCTCACCAAGTGGTTCACCGCGATCGTGATCGTGTGGGCCGTGTTCAACTATTTCGTGCCGCAGGCAAGCTTGTGGGGCAAATCCTATACCGGTTATTTCCTGGGTATCGTGCTGTTCGGCATGGGTCTTACCTTGACCCTTGACGATTTCAAGCGCATTCTCACCCAGCCTCTGATGGTCATCGTCGGTACCGTGGCCCACTTCGTCATCATGCCGTTGGTGGCTGTGCTGCTGTGCTGGATTTTCCGTCTTGATGGTGCGCTCGCCGTCGGTGTGATTCTGGTCGGCTGCTGCCCGTCCGGAACCTCGTCCAACGTGATGAGCTATCTGAGCCGTGGCGATGTGGCGCTGGACGTGTCCATCGGCATTTTGTCCACGTTGTGCGCGCCGTTCATGATTCCGCTGTTGATGCAGTGGCTGGCTTCCCAGTATGTGTCGGTCCCGGTGGAATCCCTGTTCCTCAATGCGGTCAAGGTGGTGCTGTTCCCGATCGCTCTTGGCGTGATCTGCCATGCTATTTTCGGCGAGAAGATCGAGAAGATTACGGTCGCTCTGCCGATCGTGTCCCAGGTGGCCATCCTGCTTATCATCGGCGTGGTCGTCGCAGCCAACGGTCCGAAGCTGTTCGTGGCTTCCTCGCTGCTTGCCATCCCGGTGGTCATTCTGCACAACCTGTGCGGATACGCGTTGGGCTTCGGTTTCTCCAAACTTATGTACAAGGTATATCCGAAGGGCTTCCGTTATGCACAGCAGAAAGCCATCACCTTCGAGGTCGGCATGCAGGATTCCGCTTTGGGAGCGACTTTGGCGCTGACGTCGTTCGCTTCCAATCCGTTGGCCGCGGTGCCGTCCACGTTCTTCAGCGTTTGGCACAACATTTCCGGTTCCGTGCTGTCCAGCTGGTGGCGTGAGCATGATGACAGGCATCAGATCCATCCTGATTCCGACAATGGCGAGAAGGGCTCGGCTGCGAAGGCCCGCGAAGACGCTGCCGAAACAGCTAACAGCTGACATTCGTCAGTAGATTCCGTCGTCATATTGCGCATTCCCTGAATCTTTCAAAACGATTCAGGGAATGTTTTGTTTTGAGTGGTGCAAACGTGTCATTGTGATGTTTTGTTGCTTTGCGCTGATGTAGGCAAAATGATTGAAATTATTGGGATTTAAGGGTGTCTTCACCCGTGTTTTTTGTTCGTTTTGGGGTATACTGTAACTGAAGGCCGGAGTTTGTGGATCAGTCGAGAATTCGTCAGGTCGCAACGAAGCGCCGATGGCCGTGAGGTTCATGCGCAACGCCTTTAAGATATAACTGAACAATAGCGATTCGAAACAGCGGCAATGGGGTAGTACGGCGCAGGCGCCGGGCCGCAAATGCAAAACAGACAACGAGACTGAAGAGTGCGCGTAAGGTAGCGCGTAGCAAAGAAGTGGGAACCTCCTTCCCGAGTGGATGGCCCCGGATTCGAAAGGATCCGGGGCCATTCCTTTTGCGATTTGCGACACGGCATGTTGGAATGTCTTGGGAATCCGTATACTGATAATTTGTGTGTGCCAACGGCATGCCTTATGTGACAGGCGTGCGGGTTGGGATATCCCGGAACTCGATTGCATCACGCGCAGCAATGCGACGGTGAGAGAGGGATGGGCCATCGGGCCGGTGGACTGTGGCTATCTTCACGATTCAGATGCGTGGAGTGTGGGTGCAGTGCGGCGGTCACACAAAAGCAAGAGAAACCACTGAATCGGAGAATTCAAGTTGCCTACTATTGAACAGCTCGTCCGTAAGGGACGTCAGGCAAAGCCGAAGAAGTCCAAGACTT
>ENA-OQEX01000110-OQEX01000110.1-human-gut-metagenome-genome-assembly--contig:-NODE-110-length-48355-cov-3.908311_pt1 | contig 48355 bp, 44 predicted proteins | sample MGYA00242802_ERZ504649 | MGnify/ENA primary metagenome ERZ504649 (study PRJEB26092, sample SAMD00036194) | human gut metagenome | host: Homo sapiens | study: EMG produced TPA metagenomics assembly of...
AAAAAGAGGTTTTAGAGTGGTTGAAGGAGAAAGATAGCCGTCAGCGTTTATTTGAGCTGGAGCAAATCTGGGGTCTGAAAACTGAAATGCGTTTTTCGGATAAAGGACGTATGGATGAAGCTTATCGGCAACTGAGCGGACAGCTTGGCTTGAGTAAGCAGGCAGAGAAAAGAGAGAAACCGGTACAGAGATTCACCATCGGGGAATGGTGGAAGTATGCGGCTGTGTTGGTTACTGTTTGTCTTTTTGCAACAAACTTGTTTTATATCACGAAAGAGGAACCGGAAGCATACAATACGGTAGTGGTTCCGAAAGGCCAACGGGTTTCTTTATTGCTGAGTGATGGGACAACAGTTTGGCTGAACGCTGAGAGCCGTTTTTCTTATCCGGCTAAGTTTTCGGAAAAATATAGAACGGTCACATTGGAAGGAGAGGGCTATTTTGAGGTGGCACATAATCCAAAATGTCCGTTTACGGTGAAATTGCCGATGTTGAATATCAGGGTGTTGGGTACAAAATTTAATGCAAAAGCCTACTTGGATGAACCGAGTTGGATTACTTTGAAAGAAGGTTCGGTAGAAGTGTCAACCTTAGATGACAGAAGTAAGGAAAGGATGTCGCCCAATGACCAGGTATATTACACCGTTAGTGACGGCTTGGTGTTAATAAGGAGTTCGGCGCAGACAAATGTGGATAGTTGGACTACTGGTGACCTGAGATTCGACAACAAGACCTTGAAAGAAATGGCAAAGGTTATAGAACGTCGGTATGATGTGAAAATCAGGATTATGGATAGTTCGCTGGTTGAAGAATATTTCACTTGCCATTTTAGGAAAGACTTGACCATAGCCCAGGCGATGGAATTGCTGAAAGAAACCAGACGGGTGGATTATAGAATTGAAAAGAAAACGGTATACCTATATAAAAAATAACAGTATGTGAAACTTTGAAAAACAACGGATGCCTATGAAGTAAAACCCTTGCAAAAAAATGAAGGTCGAAGACGCACCACCATCTTTCGACCCGGATTAATGAGTAACCTTATAATTTATTACAAACTAATCAATTACAAATGTATGGATAATATTATGAAATGCACACCATTGGGTGAGCAAAAATCACTATGGCTACGAAAAACATTGTTAATTATGAAATTCTTTGTTCTTTTTCTATTATTGGGAACTATCCCGTGTTGGGCAGGTGTCGCTTATTCACAGAATGTGAAGATGTCTTTGGATATGGAAAATACTACGGTGCATGATGTGATTAATGCTATTGAGAAAAAAGGGGAATTCTATTTTACCTATAATCTGAATCAAATCAATGTCAATAGAAAAGTATCCATTAAAGTAGAAAATAAAACGATAAACCAGATTTTAGATCAGTTGTTTTCGAAATCAGGTATCGATTATAAAATAGAAAATCGTCATATTGTATTATATAAGCAGGCGGCTTCCGAAGTAGAAGCTGTGAAACAACAGAAATCTATAAATGGTATTGTAGCCGATGAGCAGGGTGAACCTATCATTGGTGCCAGTGTATTGGAAAAAGGTACTACAAACGGTACGATTACTGATTTGGATGGTCGTTTTACTTTATCTATCGGCAAGGGAACTGAATTGATTGTTTCTTATGTAGGTTATACCACAAAGACCGTGAAAATAGGTAATCAGTCTACTATAAAAATCGTATTAATAGAAGATACCAAGACTTTGGATGAGGTGGTTGTAATTGGTTATGGTACACAGAAAAGTCTGATGTTTCAGGTTCGGTAACATCAGTATCGGGTGATAAATTGTCTAAGATTCCTACTGCAAATGCAGAGATGGCATTGCAAGGTATGGCTCCAGGTTTGTCGGTAAACTTTGGCAGCGGTGCTGCTGGTTCTTCTGCCACTTTGCAGGTGCGCGGTGTGACTTCTTGGAAAGATGATGATGGCGAGAACAGCGAAAGTAACGGTCCACTGGTGATTATCGATGGTGTCCCGGGTAATATGTCTTATCTTAATCCTGAAGATATTAAATCGATTTCCGTATTGAAAGATGCTGCTACTGCCGCTATCTATGGCTCACGTTCGGCAGCTGGTGTTATTTTGATTGAAACACATCGTGGTACGATGAATTCAGCTCCGAAGATTACTTTTTCCGGTTATTGGGGATTGAGTGCCGTGCCGAAGCGTCTGGAAGTTTGTAATTCAGCTGAGTTTATTAAAGTACGTAAGATGGCATTAATAAATGCAGGTACGGACGAGAGCCGCTGGCCTAAATATATCAGCGAGTACGAGAGAGACCCGAGCCAGTTTGCTGATACTGATTGGCAGAAAGAGTATTACCAACGTGGTTTTACACAAAAATATAACATCGGTTACACGGCAGGTAGTGCTAATTCCAATGTGTCTCTTTCTGCTTTCTATAGTAAGACGGACGGTGTGACTATTGCTACCGGAGATGAAAAGTTCGGTTTCCGTTTGAACTCTGATGTTACCCGTGGTAAGTTTAAAATGGGTGAATCGGTAAGTTATAGTCGTTGGTCGGCCGATTTGGAATCCAATTCGGGTTTCTCCTCCATTTATCAGGTGACGAATATGGAGCCGTTAGCGTTCCTTTATGATGAGAACAATGATGGCGGTTATGGTGGTGCCATCTCTGGTATGGGCATGTCTGACGCCGGTAATCAGGTTGCTTTCAATAAATTGATTGATAATACAAGCTCTAACGATTATATCGCAGCTTCCGGTTATTTGCAGTACGAGCCGATTAAAGGGCTTATCGTGAAATTCAAGCTAGCCGCAATATGTACTTTGGCAAATCTCGTCTTTTCAAACCTACCTACGAGATTGGAGCGGCCAAACGGAATACGATGGCTAGTTTGTCTGAATCACGTTCGCAGACTACCAACGATTTGTTGGAATTGACAGCTAATTATGACAAGACCATTGCTGAAAAACACAATCTTTCTCTTTTATTGGGACTTTCTCAGGAAGAAAATAAGTATGAAGATCTTAGTGCTTCCGGTTCTGATTTTGAGAATAATAGTATGAGCTTGATGGGACATGCTAAAAGTAACTATTCTGTAGGTGGTACTAAGACTCGCAGTGCTCTCCGCTCTCTCTTTGGCCGTGTGAACTACAACTATATGATGCGCTATATGATTATGGCTTCTTTCCGTTATGATGGCTCTTCACGCTTTGCGAAAGGCAACAAGTGGGGTTTCTTCCTTCTGTATCATTGGGTTGGAACATTGCTAATGAACCATTTTGGGAAAATTTGAAAGAAACTGTTTCCATGTTCAAATTTCGTTTAAGTTACGGTGCTTTAGGTAATCAGAACATAGGTCTTTATCGATATATTCCTACTTTGAGCTATAATAATCATGCATTGAACTATCCTTTTGATGGTCGTGAAACTTCTATGGGATATGCCATCACTGCTTTCCATCCAGCGATATCAAGTGGGAAACGACGGTGTATAAGAATATCGGTGTAGACATTAGTTTATGGAACAATAAACTGGAGCTTTCTGCGGAGGCTTATATTAAGAATACCAGTGATATGCTGTCTAGCCGTAACATCAGTTTGGCTACCGGTTATAATTCTTCTATCTTGGTGAACGATGGTAAGTTGCGCACAACCGGTTTTGAAATGCAAGCTATTTATCATGGCAAAGCCGGAGGTTTGAAGTACGATTTGGATTTGAATTTATCTCACTATAAGAGTGTGTTGAAATCTATGGCCAATCCTGATTATCTCTATGAGTACGGTGCTCTGCGTACTTATGTAGGTGGTGAAATAGGTGAATTCTGGGTATATCAAACTGCCGGAATTTTCCAAAATCAAGCGGAAGTGGACGAATGGAACACAGCTCATGGCTATAAGGACCAAAACGGCAACTGGCAGCCTCTGCAACCTGTGGCTAAACCGGGTGATATCCGTTTCATAGATCAGAATGGAGATGGTATGCTTGATACAAACGACCGCGTGAAAGTGGGTAGTGGTACACCGAAGGTGTCATTGGGATTCAACATTAACTTGGCTTATAAAGACTTTGACTTGGTAGCCAATTTCTACGGTGACTTTGGTGCTAAGCGTTATAACTATACTAAATATCAGTTGGAGCGTATGGACCATGTGTTCAACTATGGTAAGAATGCCTTGAATGCTTGGACACCTGAAAATCCTGATACTGATATTCCACGTGCCGTGTCTGGTGATCCTAATAAGAACTCTCGTACTTCTACTCGTTTTGTAGAGAATGGTGACTATCTGCGTCTGAATAATTTGCAGATAGGTTATAATCTGCCGGTTAAATATTGTAAGAAAATGGGCTTGAGTAACTTGCGTATTTATGTAGGCGCTACCCGTTTGTTCACTATTACCAACTACAAAGGCTATGATCCTTCAACCGGTTCTTCAGTCGGACAGATGGGATATGACTATGCAGCCATTCCTTTGAGTCGTGACTTTATGATGGGTCTTAAATTCGGTTTCTAATTAAATTTAATACGAAGATTATGAAATTCAAAAACATATTATTATATGCAGCTCTTCTGAGCGGAATGTCTTTTTCCTCTTGCACTGATTTCTTGGATGAAGACTCTAATCCCAATGCTTTATCACCTAGTATTTTCTGGAAGAGTGAAGGGGATATTATGAAAGGATTGACTAGTGTATACGGAGCTTTGCAGCCGAATGCATCTTGGGCGATACCGTTTGAACGCTACATAGTAATAGACGGATACAGAAGTGATGAGATTACCCACAGGGATGATGTGACGAGTTGGATGAATATTTCATCATTCAATGTGGAACCCACTAACTCCGTAGTCAAGACGGAGTGGACTAATTTGTATAAAGGTATTAACTATGCCAATCAATGTTTGACCAACATTCCCACTGTACCTGGTGACTCGGAATCACTCAATGCCTTGAAGAAGCAGTCCATAGCCGAAGCTCGTTTTTTGCGTGCTTACTTTTATTATCGTTTGTATGTGAACTTTGGTGAGAGAGTTCCTATTTATAAGGAGGCATTGGTAGGTACGGATGAAGAGTTCTATCCGCCACAGGCCAATCCGGGAGATTGGTAAGTCTGATTGAGACCGAACTGAAAGAAGTACAGAGCGACCTTCCCGAAAGTTATGAGGAAAGTGAAAAAGGACGTGTCACGCGTTATACGGCAGCGGCTCTTTTGGGTAAGTTCTATATGTTCCGCAAAGAATTGAGTAAAGCCGAAGTTGAATTCAAGAAGATCATTGATAAAGAAGGAAGTCTTTTTGGCTTGATGGAGAATTGGGCTGATAATTTTGACGGTATGCACAAGAACAATAAAGAGTCTCTTTTTGAGATCCAGTTTACCGGAGACCGTTCAGGCGGACAGTATGAATATAACTTGTTTACTGTTCATTTGGGACCTATGGCTGGACTGGATGCATATGAAGAAGCTTATCCTACGGACTGGATGTGTCAGACGTTATTGGCTGATAAGACTATAGACGGTAAGTCTAGCGACCGTGCACTTCATACGCTTATTTTTGACGATCCCGAGTGTCGTCCCTTTTATTATGAGAATGGAAAATCCTTTAAGGATTACCACAAAGAAGGAGAAATCTTCTGGCACAAATATGTTACTTATACCGAGGGTATGAGTGATTATTGGGACTATAGTTTCTTTAATGTTTCCGTTATCCGTTATGCCGATGTATTGCTGCTTTATGCAGAATGTCTAAATGACAAGGGTGAAACAACAGAGGCCATTAACATAATAAATAAGGTTCGTGCACGTGTCAATGTACCGGCATTGCCGCTTACCATGGGTAAAGCCGAAGTCTTGAAACATCTGCAAGACAAAGAACGTCCTTGCGAGTTGGCATTGGAAGGTTCACGCTGGTATGACTTGGTTCGCTGGGGTATTGTAGAAGAAACGCTGAAAGCTCACAATAAACCATTTGTTGAGAATTATGTAGATACCAAGCACCAGTTGTTTCCTATTCCTCATAGTGAATTTCTGTTGAATCCTGATTGGGAGCAGAATCCGAACTATAGCAAGTAATCTTGTTTGTATAATTTTGGAAGAACCGTTTATGAAATATTTATTTCCTATATATGGAATGTGTAGCATTCTTTGGCTGGGGGCATGTACCCCGGTCGCTACACAGCCAGAAAAGTCCCTGTTTACGACACAGGAAGATTTTCCCAATTTGTTGAATGTGAAAAATGTACCGGAACAATCTGTAGATGGGGATCTCAATTTGTTCTCTGATCTGGGTGCATGGAGTGGCTATGCGTTGCCAGTAAATCAAAGCAGGGCATTTGCGGGTGCCTTCATCGGCCCTATGACGATGCATGGAAGAGGATGGATTGCCCAAACGTTGGCACAGCCTACGTTGGTGGTCAATGGTGAAAAGTACGACTTGGTTCGCAATATGCAGACTGCCAAGTATCTACCCGGAAAGTTGATACAACATTTTAAAGATGCGCAGTTGGAATTCACTACTGAGTTGTGTTTTGCCACTTCACGCACTGCTTTTGTACGTTCTGTTATTACGAATCTTAGTGACACACCTTTGAATGTGTCGCTGACTTGGAGTGGCGGTGTTTTCGAAGAGAATACTATTGCTCTAAGGTGGATAAGGGCGTCCGGTTCCATTGTCCGTTCTACGGTCGCCGTTGGGGAACCAATCGCCAGATTATCACACTGCGTAACGAACCGCCGGTAGACGAAGTGACGGCTACCGTGCTTTTCCATACAGCCGATGAAGTGATGACTGTGGGGAACGACAGTTTGCGAGTTGTTGAGAAGAGTGACTATTTGCTGCAATCCGGCAAAAGTTATACTTCGGAATACAGCCAGACACTGACCTTGAAAGGCGAAGAAACAGACAAGGAATATGTTGCAATAAAGTCCATACCTTTTGATCAATGTTTTGCCGACAATGCGCAGCGTTGGAATCAGGGACTTCAACGGGTACTATCTGCCGACAGTCCTTATATGAAAGAAAACGCTTACAGGAACATTGCTGTGAAAGCATTGATGACGTTAAACTCCAATTGGCGTACTCCGGCTGGTGATATCTTCCATGGTTGTAGTTTCCCTTCTTATATAGGATTCATCGGTGGATGTTGGTCGTGGGATGCTTGGCAAATTGCATCGGGTAATGTGTACTACAATCCTGAGGGGGCCAAGAGTGAAATGCTTTCTTTGTTCGATTATCAAGCAGAGAATGGTATGGTTCCTGATTTTATCGGTTATAATAAGGTACGTAACAATTGGCGCGACTCCAAACCTCCTATAGCATCATGGGGAGCCATGAATGTCTATAAGGTTACAGGAGACAAAGCGTTCTTGGACGAAATATTTGATAAATTGTATAGGTTCCATCAATGGTGGTATGCTGAGCGTGACCACGATCACAATGGCATTTGCGAATATGGTTCTACTGATGGTACACTGATTGCGGCGGCTTGGGAGAGCGGCATGGATAACGGTGTGCGTTTTGATGACACCCGGATGCTAAAGAATGAGATGGAGAAAGCTTGGTCGATGGATCAGGAGAATATTTGTTTGAATTCCTTCCTTTATGTAGATAAACTGACACTTTCGGAAATGGCTTCTATCTTGGGAAAGCAAGAGCTTTCTGAACAGTTGGCTAAGGAGGCTGAGGTAATCAAGCTGTATGTACAGACTAAAATGTATGACAGCGAGAGTGGTTTCTTTTATGATATTCGTTTGAATGACCGTACACCTGTCAAGGTGATGGGGGCTGAGGGGTGGTTGCCTTTGTGGGCAGGTATTGCTACCCCGGAACAAGCCGAGAGTGTGAAGAACATCATGATGGATGAAAAACATTTCAACTCTTACCTGCCGCTAGGTACTCTTGATGTAAGTCATCCTGCATTGCGTCCTACTTTCGGTTATTGGCGTGGTCCGGTTTGGTTTAACCAGGTATATTTTGGTATAACCGGATTGAAGCGCTACGGATATGTGGAGGAAGCCGACTTGCTGACTCGCAAGTTCATGGCACATGCTCAAGGACTGATGACCGACGGACCGATTCATGAAAACTACAATCCACTGACAGGTGAAGTGTTGAATGCACCCAACTTTGGTTGGTCTTCTGCTTTGATTTTGCGATTGTTGTTGGATCAATGATAGTGGAAGTAAAAATCAGTATGCGGATACTCCGAATTTATTAAAAGATATATTTATGATGAAAATTCGTTCTATATTGACAGGGATTGCCATATCTTTGTCGTTGGCAGGTATGGCACAATCCCAATATGACGGTGCTCCGGTAAACAGGAGCGCTAACGAAACGAGCACAGACAATGTAGAAGTGCGTAGAAACAAATACCCCCGTTCGGATAATGATTGGGAGAATTTTGATGTGCTTCATATCAATCGTCTGCCTTCGGCGGCTAATTTTATGGGATACCCCACTAAAGAATTGGCATTGCAGGGTGATAAATCACAATCTCCTTACTTCCAATCCTTGAACGGAACATGGAAATTTCATTTTGTACCCCGTTCGGATGAACGACCGATGGACTTCTTCCAAAAAGGATATGATGTTTCAGGTTGGGATGATATTAAAGTTCCTTCCAATTGGGAGCTTCAAGGGTTCGGCTATCCTTTTTATGTAGGCAGTGGGTATGGTATAAAGAAGAATCCACCATTGATTGCAGTGGAAAACAGCCCGGTTGGCTCTTATAGACGTACTTTTACTATTCCTGCCCATTGGAATAAACGTCAGATTATTCTTTATTTCGGAGGAGTGGCTTCTGCTTTTTATGTGTGGGTGAATGGTGAAAAAGTAGGTTACTCTCAGGATTCCAAAACACCTTCGGAGTTTGATATTACGCCGTATGTAAAACAAGGGGAGAATGAAATAGCCGTACAGGTTTTCAAGTTCAGTGACGGATACTATCTGGAAGATCAGGATTACTGGCGTTTTGCCGGCATACAGCGTGATGTTTATGTGTATGCCCGATCCGCAACTCATGTGCGTGACTATGAAGTGGTTACCGATCTTGACGGGGAATACAAGAATGCTGACTTTCATCTTTTTGTAGAGTTGGGCAAAGCAGGAGAAGGTAAAATAAAAGGGGCTGAAGTGGAAGTAAGCCTGTTGGAGAAATCGGGTAAAAGTATCTACAATGAGCGTAAGCGTTGGAATGCTGCCGATCGGGAACTTCATTTTAAAAAGGAAGTGAGAGAACCTTTGTTATGGAGTGCGGAGAAACCAAATCTGTATAGATTGCTGATTACTTTGCGTGTAAATGGCAAACCGGAACAATATATTTCCCAATACGTCGGTTTCCGTAAATCCGAAATCAAACATGCTCAATTGCTGATAAATGGCAAGCCGGTCTATATAAAAGGAGTAAACCGACACGAACACGATCCTTATAACGGTCATGTGGTAGATGAGGCATCCATGCTGCGTGATATTCAATTGATGAAAGAGAATAATATCAACAGTGTACGAACCTCTCATTATCCCAACGATCCCCGCTGGTATGAATTATGTGATATTTATGGTATGTATGTGGTTGATGAGGCCAATATCGAGAGCCATGGCATGGGATATAAGCCCGATCAATGCCTAGCTAACCAGCCCGAATGGGAGAAAGCTTCATAGACCGCACGGAACGTATGTTCGAGCGTGACAAAAACCATCCTTGTGTCATTATCTGGTCATTGGGTAATGAAACCGGTGAGGGATGTAACTTCGCGGCTACCTATAAATGGGTACATACCAATGACCGTTCACAGCGTCCCGTGCATTCGGAAGACGGAATAAAGGGACCTTATACCGATATTTTCTGTCCAATGTATAAAAAGATAGATGTATTGATCAATCATTCTCTCTATCTTCCGTCCAAACCGCTGATTCTATGTGAATATGCCCATGCTATGGGCAACAGTGAAGGAAATCTTCAGGATTATTGGGATGTGATAGAGAAATATCCCTCTTTACAGGGCGGACATATCTGGGACTGGGTAGATCAGGGCTTGTATGCAAAGACGCCGGATGGAAAATTCTATTGGGCATACGGAGGTGACCTGGCTCCGAAAGGTACTCCAAGTTCTGCCAATTTCTGTATGAACGGTCTGATTGCCGCCGACCGTACCTTGAAGCCGCATATCCATGAAGTGAAAAAAGTATATCAAAATATAGCATTCTCTTTATTGGATTATCATGAGGGATGGGTAGAGTTACGTAACAAGTACTTCTTTACGGATTTAAGTGATTTCAATTTTACTTGGAAGCTGGAGGGGAATGGTGAACTTTTGGCTACCGGAACTATTGATAATGTATCCCTGGCTCCTCGGCAGACGGGTAAGTTTAAGACTTCTTTTCCAGCCATACAGGTAAAACCCGGTGTGGAGTATTTCTTGAATTTCTATGCCAGTTTGAAAAATGAGGATGGTCTGCTGAAAGCCGGAACAAAACTGGCTGATGCCCAGGTGAGTCTTCCATTTTATCAGCCGTTTGTTGCTGAGGTTCAGTCTTCACCGGTGATAGCAGATGATGCGGCTTCGTTGTTGACACTTACAGCCGGTAATCTGAGCGTAGGTTTTGATAAGGAAACCGGTGCTTTGACTTCTTATAAAGAGGGAAGTACGGAACTGATAAAAGAAGCTTTACGTCCTAATTTCTGGCGTCCTGTGACGGATAATGATATGGGAAATGGCATGAATAAAACCTTGCGTCCGTGGCGTGATGCGGGGCGTCAGGCAAAACTGTTGTCCATGAAACAAAAGGCGTTGGGTAAAGAAGTTTATGAGGTTGTTTCTCATTATAAGTTGCCTGTAGGAGAGTCTGATTTTATCGTTACCTATCATTTTTCGGGAAAAGGGTATTTGGATGTGAACTGTACTTTCATTCCGGGTAACGATACATTGCCTTTATTGCCTCGGATGGGGGTTAGTATTACACTGAACAGGCAGTTTAGTCAGATGGAATGGCTGGGACGTGGTCCTCATGAGAATTATATAGACCGGAATACTTCTTCTTATGTAGGTCTGTACAAGGGAAGTGTGGCCGATCAGTATTTCCCGTATGACCGTCCGCAGGAAAACGGTAATAAGACTGAAGTCCGTTGGATGAGCCTGACAGATACCGCCGGACAGGGATTGATGGTTGTCGGACAGCCTTATGTCAGCACCAGTGCTTATCTGTTCCCTACAGAAGATTTAGATGAGCCAGGTCTTCGTAAATCGCAGCGTCATTTATCTGATATCCAGTTCAAGGATATGGTGACATGGAACATTGACCTGAAACAGATGGGAGTGGGTGGTGACACCAGTTGGGGGGCTTATCCTCATCAGCCTTATTTGATTCCGGCTGAACGTATGTCGTTCTCCTTCCGTTTCTGTCCTGCAAAACAGAATGGGGTATCGGGAAACCGGCAATATTTGAATTTTAAGTAATATAGGTTCGTTCAAAAAGAAAGCTGATAATTATTGTTTGCTTATTTGCGGTAGTCCTTTTGTGAATAATTTAAGGTCAGAAGGGGGATGGTTCAGTAAGTGAAGTATCCCTCTTAAAAAAGCAGCTTGGATAGTGAATTTTATCCAAACTGTCTTTTTATTAATGATATTTGCCATTACCGGTTAATATCCCGGATTCTGATATTCATTAGCATTATCAATCAGCAATAATTCGGCTGTGGGAATGGGGCGTAAATAGTGAATGTTCTTATCGAATTTTGTGATTTGCGGGTTAGCTTTTGTGATACGGCTCTCGAAAGCACGGAATCTTTTCAAGGTCATCCAACGGTTCCATTCACCTATCATTTCACGCGCATATTCATCCAACAAGAAATCTTGGGTAACTTCCGAAGCTGTGATATCCATACTATGGTCATGTCCTTTACAGGCACGGTTCCGAAGTATGTTCAGTCTTTCGGCAGCACTTTGGTTGTTGCCTAATCTCCAGTCAATTTCGGCTGATAGCAAGTAGGTTTCTCCTAAACGATAAACAATACAGTCTGCTGAGGAATAAGGTTTGGAGGCATTTGAACCGGCATATAGGCTAGGACAATCTGCTTTCTTCAGACTTGGGAAAAACTTCAGAGGACTTTTTGTATTGGCATAGTTGTCTTCCAAGTTGAAAATGGCATAGCGGCAAGCGTCTCTTTCGGCTTGTGTATAGGTCTTACGAGATAAATAGACAGCCGTATCTCCTAAAGTGATATCATAGGCAGAATTACCGACCCTGCTGGTGGATAGACCGTATCTTTGTGCATCGGCTTCGTTCCATGTATATCCGTTCTTGGTACTGTTCGTAGCGTTATTCACATAATAAGTGTCTTTGAAGAAAGCTTTATAGCGACCGTCTTTCTCTCCATATAGATCAAGCATATACTTGCTTGGTTCCATATAGCAGTTACCTTTAGCCAGTTTGGGAACTTCGTATCCGTTGATATTTGTGGCGTAACTGGGTGTCATGCCCGAAAGATAGATACCTGAGGTATTGTTATTGTATGCTTCGGAGTGTTTCCATACACGGTTGAAATAGTTTCCACGAGGATTATAAGCCGTAATGGTAGAGTGGCAGACAATAAACAGTGCTTCTTCATTATTTTTGTTATTGTTCTCATCAAATACAGCTTCTACGTTATCATAGAGCTTGACCCCCAGTGAGCCTGCATTTTGAATCAGATAATCTGCCGCTGTCTTCGCTTTTTCCAGATAGGCTTTACTTTCGCTTTCCGTCAAGGCAGTAGTATTGCCTAAACCATCTGTGTAGGTCGAGAAGGTGAGGCAGGCTTTGGCATATAAATGATAAGCGGCTGCACGTGTCACGTGCCCTTTTACTTCCTGTGTGATAGGAAGATTTTTCATGGCGAATTCCAGATCTTCCAGAATTACTTTATAAAAATCATTAACCGAACTGCAAGGAAGAACGGAAATAGGACTGTTCATAGGCTCCAATGGCAGGTATTTACCTCCCCATTGCTCTACAATATTATATAAGGCATGGGCACGGATAAACCTTGCTTCGCTGACCAACTCGTTGATTCTTGTTTCGCTTAGACCTTCCACTTTGTCGGCATAATGGACAGCTGCATTACATGCACTCAATATACCATAGAAACCCGCATATCCTTCATTCAACATACCGTTGGAAGCACCGTAATCTTCATAACGGAGTAGTTTGCTCCAGTTACCGTTGGTACCATCGGGATTCGTATCTTGCCAAATGTCTGTTCCACCTTCTGCAACCATTAGATAGGTGTCTTCTGCCTGACCATAAACTATGCGGACCAGGTCAAAGTAACAGTCGTTCACTTTCTTTTCATAGCCTGCCGGGGTAGACCATTCTTGTTCTGTAGAGATGCCGGAGGGATTAAATTCATCCAGGCTACAGCCGTAGACAGACAACATCATGATTACGGCTGATATAGAGAGTAATTTATGTTTTTCATCAGTATAAGTTTTTAGAATGAGATATTAACGCCAAATACGTATTGTTTAGACAACGGTGCGTCAGTCATCTATTCCTTCCCTTTCGATCATAGTTTTGTAAGTAGTCACACTTTGTAAAAATGAACGGATTGTTTGCGGTAAAATATATACGCATTTTGTTAATCTTTACGGCATCCAACCATTTTTTGGGAAATGTATAACCTAGTGAAATAGTTTTTACTTTCAAGTAGGAACCATCAAAATAATTAGCCCATTGTTGATACGGGTCCTGTCCGTTTGTAATACTTGCATCCGGACGGGGATAGCGGGCACTTTGATTTTCAGGAGTCCAGTAGTCACATACAGTAGGTGAAGGCGTCAGACCGTCTGTACGATACCATCCGGTCAGACCGTAAGGGATTGTCCAGTCCCACCGGGCAATCAACAAAATGCTTAGGTCGAAATTCTTATAATTGAAATTATTAAGTAAACTGCCCGACCATTTCGGTGTAGCGCTTCCTAGAACATAATAGTCATCCGCATTCAGTTTGTAATCGGGAGTACCATTTTCTGCGATATGGACTTGTCCGGGTTTCTGACTGTACTTGGCTGCTTCTTCTGCTTCGGCTGTACCCCATATTCCGGCATACTTGTATCCGTAATAAGTTTTGATTGCCTCACCGGGAATCAGGTAGTAGTCTCCGAACTGAAGCGGGCCTCGCTGGTTGTTTTTATCACTTCTTCCTTGTTGGTTGAGAATGCCAGTGTGGTGCTCCATTGGAATTTAGGTCCGACAAAGTTACGGCTGGTAATGCTTAATTCCACACCTGTATTACGTGTTTCGCCTACATTAGACCATATTTTGAAAGGAGAGGAGCCATAACCTCCCGTTGCATAGGGCAGGTTTTTCTCGAATAAAATATCTTTAGTATCTGTCCGGTACCAGTCGAACGCCACGTTCAGTCTGTCACTGAATAATCCCAAGTCGAATCCCAGATCTGTCATATAAGATTTTTCCCATCCCAGACTCTTGTTGGCGATGGATTGGGAATAACCGCTATAAGGGACTCCTACATCTTGAAATCCGATAATGCCTGTGCGGCTGTAATCTAATGTGGCGTATTCTGAAGCACCGGCATTACCGGTGACACCGTAACTGGCGCGTAATTTCAGATTGGAAACAGCTTTTACATTCTGCATGAAGGTTCATCACTAATGCGCCAGGCAATAGCTCCTGCGGGGAACATATCCCACTTGTTTCCATCTGCCAAGATGATGAACCGTCCCAGCGGCTGCTTAATGTCAATAGGTAACGTCCTTTATAGCTATAGTTAATGCGGGCGACATAGGACATTTTTTGGCTACCTACATAAGAAGAAGAAACTGTGGGTGTACCGGTTGCGGCACCTAAATTATGGTATAGATAAGAATCCGTATCAAATTTGTTGGCAGTGGCGGTCGCTTTTTCTTTTTGGTCTTTTGACCATTCAGTGACTCCGGTTATTGTGAAATCGTGATCCTCTTTTATTTTGAAGTTATAAGTCAGAATATTCTGCCATTTATAATTATAAGTGAAGGTGTTTGGGATAGTGGCCTGAACTAGTCCGCTTTCTAGTCCCTGATATGATTTTGTGCCGGTATACTTACTTTCTTTCACATTCCGGAAATATCCGCCTAACAGACTTTTGAATGAAAGTCCTTTTAGTGGAGTCAATTCTACATAAATCTGTGGGGCTACGCTCAATGTCTTCACATTATTTACATATTGGTCTTCTCCCATATCCGCCAAAGGATTCATGTTGCCGTCTCCCAACGGGTAGTCTACCAGATTGCCGTCTTCATCATAAGGAGTACCCAATGGTGGCATACAGAGAATACGGTTCCATATACGGCTGTAACGCTTGTCATTTTCAGAATACATGGCATATAGGTTTAGTCCGTATTTTACCATTTCATTGGCTTTAAAATCTATTTTGGCACGTGCGAGTAGCGTTCCAGTTCGTCTCCTTTCAATAATCCTTCCAAATTGTAATATCCTAAAGAAAAATAAGAGGTGACCCGGTCATTAGAATAAGATGTGCTTAGATTGTAGCTATTGGTGATACCGGTTTGTGAAGCTAAATCAAACCAGTCCACCCATTGATTGTTGTCTATATATTTTTGCATATAGCTGGGAAAAAGATTCCCGTCATCGGCCGGGCTGTTCCAGGCACCTACCGTTCTTTGTGCTTCTCTGCGGAAGTTAATGTAATCCTCTCCACGATTTACTTCGGGGAAGCTGGAGATGACATTCCAACCATAGTAGGCATCCAGATCGATGGAGAATTTATCTTTTTTAGGAGTTTTGGTGGTGATGATGATAACTCCATTTGCTCCGGCAGCACCATAAACAGCTGTAGAGGAGGCATCTTTCAGTACTTCAATAGAAGCGATATCATTCGGATTCAATTCATCGTAAGAGCCTTCCATGCCGTCAATGATGAATAACGGGCTATTGTCACCATTGATGGAGCGTGTGCCACGTAGGGTCATGTTCACTCCGGAACCGGCTTCTCCACTACTGCGAGTGATATCCAAACCTGCACCTGTCCTTGAATAGCCTCTAGTACATTGCTGGTTGGCATTCGGACAATATCCTCACTTTTTACGGAAGCAACAGCTCCAGTCAAATCTCTCTTTTTTACAGTGCCGTATCCTACCACTACCACTTCATCCAATGTTTGAGTATCAGGCTGCATTTTGATATTCAATTGTGTGTTTTTGCCAATGGTTATTTCTTGGGTTTTATATCCTATATAAGATATTTCAAGACTGTTTTTTCCTGCGGGTACATCCAATGTATAATTTCCGTCAAAGTCAGTGATGGTTCCTATAGTATTTGCGCCTTTTACAGTGACGGATACTCCAATTAAAGGTTCATTGTTCTCATCAATAATTTGACCTTTGATAGTACGTCCTTGCAGGATCGATTGAACCGATTCATTGTTCACTATGTTACTTGACTTTGCATGCGAATAGGCAACCGGTATGCATAGGACCATTGACAATCCTAAAATAAGGGGACTACGCATAAGGCTGCTTTCCCTGTTTTGTTTTGGATTTTTCTTCATGTTTTTCATTTTTGCTTCTTTATTAACTCACTATTTGTTTTTAAAGGTTGATGTTATATCAAATTATTGAATCTGTTTGGTTTCAATCGTAAACTTATTAGGTTAGATAAATCTTTTGTTTTCTTTCTTTTTTCGTATATCTGTCTTTTAAGGCCTTGATATCTTGCTTGTATTTTTGTTTTCTTTCTTTATTATTGCTATTTTATGATTTTGTATTTATAAATATTAAAATAGTTCTTTATTTTATTTTTAACACACTGTTTGTGTTATAATTATCTTATCGGTGCAAAAATATACGAAAGAAATCGAAGATGAAAGGGAAAGTAGTATGTTGTTGAACATATCTATAGCAAATTCTATTTTATTGTTTTATTATATTATAGCTGAAATTTGGTGTTGGAAATATTAAGATAAAAAGTCCCCGGATAAGAACGCCTTTCTTATCCGGGGACTTTTTTAAATATTATAAGATGTATTCTTTATCGGTTTTTATACATTCTTTCATAATACTTTTGGTAATCGCCACTTGTTACATTTTCCACCCATGCTTGATTTTCCAGATACCATTGGATTGTTTTTACAATACCGGTTTCGAATTTTGTTTCAGGATACCATCCTAATTCATTAGTGATTTTGGTAGGATCGATAGCGTAACGTTGGTCATGTCCCAAACGGTCTTTGACAAAGGTGATTAATGATTCGTTAATCCAGTCGATAGAGATCTCACCTTTGTCGTTCAACTCTTTTTTCTTCAAGATTTTGCGATATTCGGGAGTTTCCGTCATCATCCGGTGAATAGTGGCTATGGTAAGTTTTACTATCTCTATGTTTTCTTTCTCATTGTGTCCGCCTACATTATATACTTCCCCTTCGCGGCCCTTGCGCAGAACCAAATCGATGGCTTTGCAATGGTCTTCTACATATAACCAGTCGCGTACATTCTTTCCGTCACCATATACGGGAAGTTTCTTTCCTTCCAAAATGTTTTTAATGATTAGTGGAATCAGTTTTTCAGGAAAATGGTACGGACCGTAATTATTGGAACAGCGGGTAATGGTTACCGGCATTTTGTAAGTATCACGATAAGCCATGACAATCATATCAGCGCTTGTCTTGGAGGCACTATATGGGCTGTGTGGACATAAAGGAGTTGTTTCAGTAAAGAAACCTTCTGCTCCTAGGCTGCCGTATACCTCATCTGTAGATACCTGGTGGTAACGTACATCTTTGCGCCAGGTGGGATAACCATTCTCATCTTTTCCCGTCACCCAAGCACGGCGGGCCGCATCCAGCAGGTTTTGGGTTCCCAAAATATTAGTTTGCAGAAACAATTGTGGGTTTTCAATACTGCGGTCTACATGGCTTTCTGCTGCAAAATTCACGATGTAGTCAAACTTGTATTCTGCGAATAGTTGGTCTGCCAAATCACGGTCGCATATATCTCCTTTTACGAAGAAACAACGTTCATTATCAATGTCTGATGCAATAGTTCCCAGATTGCCGGCATAAGTCAAGGCATCCAGTACCACCACCCTGATGTCATCATGTTTGGCCAGGATGTATTTTAAATAGTTGGCTCCGATAAATCCGGCAGCTCCTGTAACGAGATAAGTCTTCATATTGTTTTTGATATTAGTGTGTGCAAAGTTCGGAAAGATTTTTTAATCTTACAACTTATCCGCTAGTTCTATTACTTCTAAATCTTTAAATTCTCCATTATCGATACAAAAACGTACCAATGTTCTCACTTTATGAAATCCGGAAATGCCTGCTGCTCCCGGGTTGATGTGTAACATATCCAGTGTCTTGTCATATTTCACCTTTAATATATGCGAATGTCCGCTGATAAAAAGCTGGGGAGGTTTCACCAGCAGGCTGCCGCGGATGGAAGGATCATAGTTGCCCGGATATCCGCCTATATGCTTTATCAACACCTCCGCACCATCTACGGTGAAGCGGTTGGTTTGAGGATAAAGTCTGCGTATGTCCTGCCCGTCAATGTTTCCATATACTGCCCGGAAGGGGCGGAAAGCGGACAGTTTCCGGGCGACTTCCACCGAGCCGATGTCTCCGGCGTGCCATATTTCATCACAATTCTCAAAGTGTTTCAAGTATTTGTCATCCCAAAATGCATGAGTATCCGATAATAATCCGATTCTTGTCATAGTTTTTTTGTTTATTATCGGCAAAGGTACTATATTTGGAACAAATCTAAGCATAATATGGAGAGCAAATATCATTATTTCAAGCGTGATATCAGTTGGTTGTCTTTCAACTATCGCGTGTTGTTGGAGGCGGATGACGACTCCCTTCCGTTGTATGAACGGATTAACTTTATCTCTATATATTCTTCTAATCTGGAGGAATTCTACAAGATTCGTGTAGCGGAACATAAAGCCATCGCTTCCGGTGGCCAAAGTGATGATATGACACAAGAAGAAGCCAGACACCTGATACATCAGATAACCGAAGCTGTCAATAGCCAGATGGAAGACCGTATCCGCATTTATGAGCATAAGATTGTCCCGGCTTTGCGCAGGCATCATATTATTTTTTATCAAAGTAAACAGGAGGTAGAGCCTTTTCATCAAGAGTTTATCAGTAATTTCTTTAAAGAAGAAATTTTTCCCTATCTTCAGCCTGTTCCGGTATGCAAGAATCGAATCAAGACTTTTTTACGTGACAACCGTTTGTATCTGTCGGTACGCGTGACGCGCAAAGACACGGGGGAAAAGGAATACTATATTATCAAATTGCCTTATAGCAAAGTTCCCCGTTTCATAGAACTTCCCCGACAGGGAGAAAACTTTTACCTGATGTATATGGAAGATATTATAAAGGCGAATATCAACCGTATGTTTCCGGGCTATGATTTGGATTGCAGTTATTGTTGCAAGATATCTCGTGACGCCGATATTTTCGTGGATGATGCAACCAGTTCCGAAGTTATGGTGGAACAGTTGCGTAAAAAGGTGAAAAAGCGTAAAATAGGTGCTGTATGCCGTTTTGTCTATGACCGCAAGATGCCTGCGGATTATCTGGAGTTTCTGGTCGATGCATTTGGCATCAATCGTGATGATTTGGTTCCGGGAGACAAACACTTGAACTTGGAGGATTTGGCTCATCTGCCTAATCCCAGTAAGGAACTTTGTACCCAATTGAAACCTCGTCCCATGACATTGAATTGTTTGGATGAGAAAGAATCCATATTCCGTTATGTGAGCAAGAAGGATTTGATGTTGCATTTCCCTTATCATTCTTTTGAACATTTCATCCATTTCCTGTATGAGGCCGTTCATGACCCGTCCTGTAAGGAGATCATGATTACCCAATATAGGGTGGCGGAAAACTCGGTTGTTATCAATACGCTGATTGCTGCTGCGCAGAATGGTAAAAAAGTAACTGTTTTTGTAGAACTTAAGGCCCGTTTTGACGAAGAAAACAATTTGGCTACCGCGAGATGATGAAGCGGGCGGGGATACATATTATTTTCAGTATACCGGGATTGAAAGTGCATGCCAAGGTGGCGCTTGTACTGCGGTATAACAAAGAGGGAAAACAGACTCGCAGCTATGCTTATATCAGTACCGGAAATTTCAATGAGAAGACTGCCCGGATATATGCTGATTCCGGTTTGTTCACTTCCAACGAGATTATTGTGAATGATCTGTATACTTTATTCCGGGTATTACAGAAAGAAGTGACTGAACCCAAATTCAAGCGTTTGTTGGTAGCCCGTTTTAATCTGCTGCCGGAACTGAGAAGACGTATCGGATATGAGATAAATATGGCAAAGGCGGGAAAAGAAGCGCGGATTATCTTGAAAATGAATGCGCTGCAAGATCCTGCATGATAGATGAATTATATAAGGCTAGTGAGGCAGGAGTGAAAATAGACTTGATAGTACGTGGTATCTGCTGCTTGATTCCCAATCAGCCTTATAGCAGAAATATCCGTATCACTCGCATTGTGGACAGCTTTTTGGAACATGCCCGGGTGTGGTATTTCCACCATGGAGGAAAACCGCTTCTGTTCATGGGTTCGCCGGACTGGATGAGGCGCAACCTGTACCGGCGTATAGAGGCCGTTACCCCCATTCTTGACGAAGATCTGAAACAACAACTGATAGATATGCTGGTTATTCAGTTGAAAGATAACAGAAAAGCCGGTTGGGTGGATGAAAATCTGAATAATGTGTTGAAAAGGAATCCGAAAGAAGAACCGGTACGGGCGCAATATGCTTTTTATGAATACTTGAAGGGGAAGAATAAATGAAGAATATGAAATAACATATTTTATCTTATTTGAAATGATTATCCGCAATCATACCACCGGATGATAAATGGAAATTTATAAAACGGGGTGATGGAATGCGAACTACACGGACGAAGCGGACAAACACGGACTTAAAATTTAAATTTGTACTTGCAAACCCAATGACAGGTAAAGTAAAAAAATCCGTGTTCCATCCGTCATCCCATTCTATAAATAAACATTTTGTGATATGATTGAGGATTATCATTTCATATATTCCCAATGGAATGGACTTTTACATATTTGTCTGCCCGAACCACCGTCCACGACTCCAGGAGTAATGCACCGTAAGTTCGGGCTGAAACATCTGAAGGATTTTTCAGCCCAATCCCAAGGAGGATATAGCGGATAGTTTAGTTTTAACAGGTCTGTTTGTAAAAGATATGTAAGATGCGGCGATGCATGATACATAATGATTATCCGCCATCATACCACCGGATGATAAATGGGAGTTAATGGATGGAACGCGGATTTATTTCGTTCTATAAATTAAAATTGGAACACAAATGATACAAATTAATAACAGTACAGCATGGATATAAACCTGCTGGAGGTTAGATTTGTGTCATTTGCGTTCCGGTTTAACCGATAAATAATTGATATTGTTATGAAAAATTATATATAACTTTCTGCCTCTTACTGGTTTCTCTTTGCATACATGCACAGATGATTAGTGGAATAATAGTGGATGAAAAAAACAGCCACTAGAGTTTGCCAATATAGTGTTGTTTTCTTTGCCTGATTTTACTTTTTTACAAGGTACTATCAGTGATCAAACCGGAGCTTTTAATATAAAATCAAATGAAACAAAAGGAATATTACCAATTTCTTCAGTTGGCTATTCCACTATTCTCCTACCTTGCACTAGTTCAAATATGGGAACAATACAACTATATTCAGATTATACTCTCGTCCATATTATGCTCAGTTGCGAAGTAATGTAATGTATATTAATCGGTATATATATGAGGGTGGTAATCCATTTTTATTACCTTCTTTATCTCATAATATAACTTTAGGAACAACTTATAAATGGGTATGCTTATCAGCCGGATATCAATATGTTAAAGATGCGATTATTTCTTTTAGTGGAGCTTATTCAGAAGATGATCCTACGATTGCTTTAATTAATATGATTAATGCACCAGACTATGATAAGATTTTTGCCTCGCTGGTTTTATCACCTACTATGGGGCTTTGGTCTCCACAGAACAAAAGAATCGTATGTAATAAAAAACTTAGTTTGACGGCTAAGGGGTTCAATCTGCCCCTATGGAATAATTGGACTTGGCTTGCTCCATTCATTTCCGTCTTAGCTGTGTTACCATTTCCCTGAACCAGGGATAATTTAGCCAGATATATTCATACCAGCGGTTCAGTCTTCTTTTCCATTTCCTGCTCCACGGATACAACTCCCACCATTTTAGTTGAAAATCCGTTTTCTGCATAAATTCGTGGGTGGGAAACAGAGTAAGAGTTATTCCTCTTATCCATAATGTTTTCATTTGGTTTTCCCAATATTGCATAGGGCCGAATCCCGGCTCCCAAATAATGAAGCGGCCTTCATGAATGCCATAACAAACCACATATCCCGGTACTTCGAAATCATTGATGGCAAAAAGTATGGCAGGAAATTTTCTGGTGGACAATTGTTCCATGTTCTGCAAGCAGATTTCCGCTTCCATTCCTGCACGTATAGCTGCCTGTTTCATACCCATCAACGTATATTTTCCATCTACTTTACACCATTCGGCTAGTGTGCGTGCATCTTGTTGACCGCCATAGTATTTCATGACAGTGAGCAGACAGGCCACTTCCATGGGACATTCGTCACTGGAACGGACAAATGATTTTTTTATTCTGTCAAGTTCGTCTTCAGTCATAACTTAATTTATTTTTCATGGCAGGAGCAAAACAGCAACGCGGATCGGGAAAATCCCAACAATCCTTTCCATAAGCTTTTATGATATCACTCCAGCAACGGTTCTGATAACTGAAACAGTCTTCAAAAGACGCATTCCCTGCATGGACTCTCTTTGTTGATATCCTGACGTGACAAGGAACAAAGGTGCAAGGCTTGAGGGGAATGCCAGACTTCTTTCAGACTTTGTGTGGTTACATTCCCTATGATAAATTGTGGATGCCAGTAAAGTTGCTCGCATACAGTCACTTTACCATCAGGCAATATAAACATATGAGTGGTCAATGCAGAGCATTCGCTTCCTTTGAAACACCGGCTTCCACCCCAGGTATCTTGATAGTTTTTATCGGTTACTTCTTTCCCTAAAATCACGGGAAAGGAAACCTGTGTGAGAAGAGGGCGTATTTGGTTGAATACCTTTGTAATTTGCGCTTTAGTAGGTTTCAAATGCGAAAATACATTATACTCTTTGTATATGGAATTACTGGCGGGGATAATACGCCAGTCGCGTATATGCTTCAGATGAGATAATTCATGCAGTAATTCCGCCAAGACATTCAACTGGCAATTGTAGTTGGTCAGCACAGATGAAATCTGATAATTCAGTCCGCTGTCATCCAGTAATTGCAGGCCGTGAAGCATCTCTTTGGCATAATTTCCGTTTACTCCCAGTGAGGCGGTCAGTATTTCGGAATGAATGGCATCCAGTGAAATTTGAACAATTCCCTGATACCCTGTTTCCTGTACATCTTGCAACAGTTTTTGGGTTACAGGCATTTTGGTCGATATGAATTCGGGGGCAATACCCCGTTTTACCAATTCTTTTAATATGATTTTCCAGTCTTTATGCAGGAATATTTCACCACCTATCAGATTTACTTGTTGTACTTGCAGGTCTGAAGCTTCCTTGATCAGCTCCATCATGCGTTGGGTGGTGAGTGGGGATTTTATTTGCGTTGATGTATCTGCATAGCAATACTTACAATGCGTGACACATTGGTTGGTCAGCATGAATGTGAGGAGCAACGGACCGGAATACAGCCTTTTTGTAGTAAGATCCAGTTTTTTCCAGACAAAAGAATTTGCTTGCAGCCGGTCAAACCGCAATGCTTTGCCTGCCTTTTCCGCTTCAATCAATATACGTTTGGGAAAATAAATTTCTCCCTGCTGGGAGGAGGTATAAATGGGGGTCGGATTATCAATGAAGTCCGATACCCATTTGATCATCTCCTCCTTGCTCCGGCAGAAGAAGTCGCACAGCAGAGGGAGAGTTGTCTGCAAAGGTCTGTCATACGTGAAAAAACTCAGCATGACAGCTTGCAGCGGGTGAATAAAAGTATGCCAGTTCCGGGAGCAGTCGGTATCTGTCCCCGTACTGGAGAATAATGCGACCCTGTGAATATCATGTCTCAGATGATAATGAGGGTTCAGCACATATACTTTATTCATTTCCGGTATTTTCATCTTGTGTTTTTGTAGGATCGACGAATCCACCTGTATAGCATCCCAGGCCACATTTGGATAACTCCTTGTCATCTATGCCACCTTGTACGTCCATCAGTTCGTTCAAGTCCAGCACTTGTTCTTCATCTTCGGAATAGCGGGTGTATTCCGGTTGCTTGTTGTTGGGGTCTTCTTTTTTCATATTCTTCTTTGTTTAAGTTGGTTATTCTCTGTAGTGAAAAAAACGGTGTTACTCCGTGGTGGAAAACAATTCATACACGGGTGCGAAAATCCTGCTCAGTATGCTCCGGCTCGAAGTGATGATCTCCGCCCGGCCGGACATGTCTATTTCATATTTTATTTCCTTTCTGTTGGTTGTCACCAGTCCGTCCGGAAAGTCCACTTCCACGGCATAACTTTTATTGTAAGGCACAAAAGAGACGGAGGCGATTCTTCCCGGCAGTACGCCATACGAGTGGGTGGGGTATTTGTTCAGTTCGATATTTACTTTGTCGCCCACGGCAATTTCCGCCACTTCGTCTTGTGAAAGAGTGATGTGCCCGAGGGGATTCCCCTGCTGCTTGGAGATAACGGTGCACAGGGTGTCTCCTTCATTTACCCGGGCGCTCATGCCCCATGTCTTTCCCCATACCACTATGCCGTCGTGATGGCTTTTGATGAGGTACTTCTTGTCCCACGTGCGGAGGCTGTTCACCATGTTTTCGTAAGCCAGTTCCAGCATCCGGAGGTTTTTGGCAGTCTCCATCCGGTGGTTTATATCCAGTTCAAAGAGTTCGCGTTTCACATTCAGCACCGCCATGGCATCTGCCTTACCGGTACTTTCCAGTATCCGGAGTTCTTCATCTAGGTATTTTTTCTTCTGCGGATAGATATCAAACTCCTGATACATCACGCACGTACGCACGGCTTGGGTGAACTGTTCGTAGGCGGAAGACATTTCACCATGATGAGGTCAAAGGGATAGTCTTGCAGGTACTTGATGTCGTTGGTGCGGTAGTACCATTCTATTTTGGTCAGTACGCGGCAAAATGTTTGTACGTCTTCCAGTAGGGCAGTATTTTTCAGTATGCCCAGCGTGTCGTTCTTTTGTACAGGTGATTGGTTTTCCACAAAAAAGCGGTCTATCATTCCTGTCTGATTGGCAGTGATCCATTCCGCACTTCCCAAGTCGTCAATGGTTATCGTTTTTCTTATTGTGTCAGGATACTTAAATAATGCCGTGCCTGCAATAAGAAAAACAATCAGTCCATATACGATGTAGCTTCCCGTATGGATCAACCATTCGGCATATCTCCCAGCATATCATTGTTTTCGCGACTATATACTTCTACCTTTTCCGGTCCGTCCGCATCAGGTTTATAGATTTCCTCCATACCTTATTGCTATTATTTTTTAATTCTCAATTCTCATTTTTTAATTTCCTAAGCGCTCAGTTCCAGCTGATTCTTCACCAGCCTGTAGTAATCGCCCTGCCGGGCAATGAGTTCTTCGTGCGTGCCCCGTTCCGTTATCTCCCCTTCTTTCAGCACCACTATCTGGTCGGCATTCTTTACGGTGCTCAGGCGGTGCGCCACGATGACCACCGTTTTGTCCTTGAAGAATCTCTCCAGATTTTCCTGTATCACTTTCTCATTGTCCGTATCGAGCGCATTCGTCGCTTCATCAAAAAACAGGTAATCGGGATTACGGTAAATGGCGCGCGCTATCAGGATGCGCTGCTTCTGCCCTTGGCTCAATCCTTGCCCCGTGTTACCTATTTTGGTGTTATACTTTAAAGGCAAGGATTCGATGAACTCACGTATATTTGCCATCTCTACGGCATACAGCAGGCGTTCTTTGTCTATCATGCTGCCATCCGGCGCTATGTTGTTGGCAATGGTATCGCCGAATATGAATCCCTCCTGCATCACTACTCCACAATGTTTGCGCCACTCCTTGAAACTGATTTTTTGTAGCGACTGATTGCCTATCATCACCGCTCCTCCGGTGGGAGGATAGAATCCGAGCATCAGTTTTATCAGCGTTGTTTTCCCACTGCCGCTGAGGCCCACGATGGCGGTAGTCTTTCCGGCTGGTATGTCCAGCGATAGCCCTTTGATGATGCGTTTCGATTTTTCTGATCCGTAAGTAAAGACTACATTTTGCAATTGAATCGGGTCTTTGCCTGATATTTGGGTATCCTGGTCCATGCCTTCTGTCTCTTCATCGGGCTTGCCATGTATTTCTCCGAGACGTTCCAGGCTGAGCTGCGCGTCCTGCGTGTCCTGCATGAAGGAAACGAATTGGCTGATAGGCCCTTGCATCTGTCCGATGATGTACTGTATGGAAAGCATCACACCCAGCGTGATACTTCCATGTAGTACGGCGGTGGCAGAGAGAACTGTTATCAGTACGTTTTTCACTTCGTTGATAAGTACGGCTCCCACCTGCTGCCACTGCCCCAGGTTGAGTGAACTCATATTAATGCGGAAGAGAGAAGCTTGTATGTTTTCCCATTCCCAGCGTTTTTGCTGTTCGCAGCCCAGCAGCTTGATGTCCTGCATACCGTAGATGAGTTGCATCAAATTATTCTGATTGACGGACATCTGTTCAAAGTTCTTCCTGTTCAAGTCGGCCCGCTTGCGCATGAACAGCTTTACCCAACCCATATAGGCTGCGCTGAACAGGATGAAAATGAGGAATATTTTCCAGCTGTATATGGCCAGCACGATACCGAAGATGACTACCGTGAGGTAGAGAACAAAATATTGAGCACGGACTGGGTGAGGAAACTCTCGATGCGGTTGTGGTCTTCGATGCGGCGTATCAAGTCGCCTGCCAGTTTGCTGTCAAAGAACCTCATGGGCAGCCGCATCAGCTTGGAGAGGAAATCCGAGATGAGCGACACGTTGACGCGCGTACTGATGTGGAGCAGTATACAGCGCCGGATCACCTCAATAAGTGTGCGGCTGAATACCAGCATGAGTTGTGCGGCCAAAATGAGCTGTATAAAATTCAGATTCCTGTGCCTATGCCTTGGTCTACAATGGTTTGTGTAAGAAAAGGGAAGACCAGTTGCAGCAAACTGCCTGCCAGCAGGCCGATGATGAGCTGTATCATCGCCTTTTTGTAGGGACGTACATAGTGAAACAGATACCATAATGACAGCTTTTCATATTTTATGGGTTCCGCTTCATAAAATTGCGGGGTAACATCCAGCAAGAGGGCAATTCCTTTTTCTATTCCGCCTTGTGTGGTACTGATCCAGCATTTTTTCAACTCCTGTTCCTCATATTTCAGCAATCCGTAGGCAGGGTCGGCAATGTAGAACCAAGTTTTGCCCCTTTTCTTTTCTATTTTATAGAGGACCACGAAATGTTCCTGGTTCCAGTGGATGATGCATGGCAGTTTTGACTGTTGTTTCAGTTTTTCCATTGAAGTGCGTATACCGGTGGCGCGCAGCCCTATGCTGGCTGCCGCTTCACTGATACCTAGCAAGTTAACTCCCGTGCGCTGTATGTATGATTGCTCGCGTAACTGCTGTACGGAGAATGTCTTTCCATAATATTTGGCTATCATTCTCAGGCAGGAGGGGCCGCAGTCCATGCCGTCCAACTGTTTGTAGAATGGAAATTTGCTCATAATTGTCTTTTTTGTTTTACTCTGTTTATCAGCCAGTCGGCTATTTCGTTCATCCTTTCACTTTCGCTCTCAAAGAAGGCGCACAGGTGTTTTTGCCGTTCTATGATGTATTCCCGGTTTGCCAGTAGATCAATGATCTGCCTGTCCAGTTTCACGGGGGTAATTTTTTTTATTTCCTGTGGCGTGAACTCTGCCATGGGCACATGGGCAAAGGTGCATTCCGTCCAGTGGGTTATTCCTCCGGTGATAAGCGCCATGTCGCACAAGGGCAATAAGGCTTGCAGGCGGGGCAGGCGGTAAATGGCTATATTGGGCGGTAATGAAAACAACCGGGTTTCCACCTCTCCATGATTGGTCAGCAGGATGAATTGATATTGCGGATGGATGCTCGCACTCTGCTTCATGGCTTTGTAGAATGATTCCATATGTGAGGGGGTGTTCACTTTTCTTTCTTCTTCCTCGTCTTCCAGCAAGCCTATAATAACAGTGCGTGAACGGTCTTCTTTTATTTCCGTCAGTTTGTCGATGAAATCATCGTCTTTTGCACCTTGCGGCAGCAATTTATAAGGAATAGGCGGCAGGGTGACGACGGGCATTTCCGGCATTAGGTCTATCTTTCTGTCGGTTTTGTTTATGGCTATAAACAGATAGTTTATGTCATATTCATTATAGACTTGCTGCTTATCTTGCAGTTGATAGTCCAGCAATGCCAAATGTGGCGTAAACCATCGGAAATCATGTGGATAAATGATGCGTCCTATTCCTTTCCGCAGCAAACCGGTAGTGAAAACGGAGTCGGAGGTATCGGTATAATAGACCTTGTTTCCCCGTTCACTAATCAGGTATGCCAGTCGGGTGGTGGGACATACATTTCCTGCATCCGGTTTTATATCAAAAAGAAATTCAAACATGACCCGTTTTTCTCATCACATTTCAATTCGTATTATCCTACTACTTTAAAGCCTAATGACGTATATAGATTTTTGCCATCATAATAATATGTTCCTAAGAATTTATCGAAAAGGATGCACACTTCCAGTTCATCGCGCATATAGGCAATGTACTCAAAGAGAGTGGAACGTGACATATCCATCTTTGCTGCAAATTCCTTGGATGTGCCTGTGCACTTGTGCCGGATAAGAAATCCATATAGAGGATTTTCTTAAGGTCTACTCGTTTCATGGTCTTTGTAGTTTTTTAGGATGAATAATTAGGGTTATCTTTTAAAAGCTCCAACCAAGTATTTCCCATCTTCACTAGTTAGTTCTAATGTATATTCTCCGGATGGGAAACTGGCTATGGAAATGATAATATAGCTTGTTTGTGCTTGGGGCACTAACTGTTCATACATCACTTCTCCTGTTTGATTACCGGTGATGGTAATTTGTATGTCACAGTCCGGAGATGTGTTTTCAATGTAGATGTTCTGGCCATCGGTGTAGGCTGTGATGGGAATAGATGGCAGGCTTCGTGTATTAACTTTTTCTTGATTGCTATACCACTTCCCATTTATAATAATTTCTGTACTATTGCAAAAAGAATACACTTTCTGCACCGATAAACCACTAAGCAATATGGTGAATAATACCATACGCAAACTCCAAATCTTTAATTCTTTAGTTGTTTTCATAATAATATTATTGATTGATTGTTATGCTGTAAGTTATGGATTTAGAATGAAAAACAGATAGACCGGATATGTACGTTATATGGACAATTAAAAAAGAGATAATATGCTAATAATTAGAATATTACCTCTTTGTGCGAATGCGGAATGTGGACAGTTGCTTCCCTAGAACTCCCATAGCCACAGATCCAGTGTCTGTCCTTTGCCGAATGCTCCTATCTTTTGAGTGATACGTTCTTTCAATCTTAATTTTCTTTTAGATACCGAAGCCGATTCTATCCCCAGCAAATCAGCTATTCCCGGATTGGCTATTCCCAACTTGATGAAGCAGCATATCTGCAAATCGCTTTCTGTCAATGAAGGTACAAGAGTGGAAAGCCTTACTATATAATTATCGAATAATAGATTCATAGTTTCCTTTACCTCTTCCCATTGCTCGTCTTTCATGTATTGGGGCTTTGTCTTTAGCCGGTAAAGAATATCTGTCTTTTTTATCAGTTGGTTGCACAGGAATCTTTCACGATCATGCAATCGTTGGTTTTCTTCTCCTAAAAGTCCCAATCTTTCAAGTTCTTTGGACTTTTCATTCAGCGAAGAAGAATATTTATCAATATGTTGCTGCAACATTTTATTCTCTTGTTGCAGGGCTTCATTTTGGCATTTTATTTCAGATAGTACATTCTTTTGCTCCTCCAACTGTTCCTGCGCATCTTTATTCGCCTCCATTTGTTCTGCCAGCTCCTTCATGCGGCTTTGGTTACGACTGATTATTCTCTCATTCTCTTGTCTTTTAAGGTATTCAGCTGTATTTCTTCTTCATTTCTTTGTATGATATGCTCTTTACGGATTAATTTTCGCTGGTATATATAGATAAGGATAGCTATCAGGCAGAATACCACTACCAATATGATTAGTACATTACGGATGATAGTATTATTTTCTATTTTTAGCTGGTTCTTTTCATTCAATAGTTTTTGCTGGTTATACTTTTCCTGCATATCCATAAGCTCTTTATTTTTATGCAATTTCCAGACAGAATCTTGATAAACTACCATACTATCGCAATATAGGCTCATTTTTTCATAGTCTTTTTTCTCTTTGCTTAGATTATATAAAATTTTATAAGTTGCACAAATCGTTTCCATGCGATTGGAGGATAATGTTTTATTCAGATAATAATAGGCAGAATCTGTTTTATTAATGCGTCTATATATGTCACCAATTACCAAGTAACTTTGTTCTAGCCCTTTTTTTAGGGGTAATTCGCTTGTTTCTTTAAGTATTAAAGCTTTTTGGGCATAGGATAGGGCAGGTTGATAATCTTTTGTTTCGGTATATACTCCTGCTAATTCGTTCATTCCATCTATTAATATACCATTATTATGTAGAGTTTCTGCCATTTGTATAGCTTCTTTATAATATTTGATGCTATTATCAAAATCAAATAATACGGAATATACTTTTCCCAAATCATAATATGCAGAACATATATAATTCTTATTTTCGGATAGCTTCGCATAGTGCAATGACTGTTTAAACATTTGCAATGCATATTCATTCAGCGAATTATATAGGTATATATTTCCTATACTGCTATAAATCAAATGTGCCAGTTGATAGTCTTTCGTCTTTTCTACTTCCTCTATCGCCTTTAAATAGGATTCTTGCGCTTCTTGCGTTTTATCTGCTTTTCCATATAATACACCTTTATAATATAGAACCATCGCTTTCCGCCGCGCATCATCCTGCTTCATAAAGTAATCATAGGCTATATTAATTAAGGTAGAGTCAGCAAGCTCTTCTTTATAATTCTTATACTTGGCTTGCACTGTTAGCAACGCCCATGTAGCATTTTGCAATTTGTCCGATGATGCCGGAACTTTCATCCCTTGCAATACACCCAGTGCACTATCCGGATGTTCATACATCACCGCTTCCGCTTGAACCAATTCAAGCAACAACGCTTGTTGAGAAGCATTTTCTTTTTGTGTGCAGGCAGAAAAGAGTATACCTATTATTATAATAATAAAGTTTCTTTTTATTCCAATTGTTTTTTTCATAGTCATAGTATTTGCATTTATGTATAGCGAACAAATGTAGAAATTAAAAACAATATTGAAAAGATTTTATATCACTATTTACAAAAAAAGAGTGATTGATTATAGTTTGCATCCAGTGTTGATAGAAGTATTATGGATCTTAAATATTCAATTTAGTAAGGAGCATGCCCTCCTTACTATTTTATGTATAAAAACGGCTGTATTATGTATATCTATTTGAATCCACAATATGTGATTAGAAACGAAAATAATTGTTCTTATATCATTGCTAAATCAGCTTTAATTACTGCTAAGCTAGAACATGCCATGGCTTTTGCAAGCGTAGTTCCACCTTCTATTGGATATATCTTGTCACATATTGGAGAAGGAGAATTAAATGCTTCAATAGAAAATATAGCAAATACCCTAAATATAAAACCAGACCTGATAGATAAGTTTATTCGAAAAATAATCGGCAATCCAGTAAAAGTAGGATGGAATTATAAAGGAGTGACGATTTCTTTTCCCCCGTATCTGCTGATTTCTGTTAAGGAAGAATCGGAGGGAAGTGTTTATACGGATAATGAATTATTTTATACTACAGACTTTATACCTAAACGTCCTTCTGTTCCGCTGAATCTTAACTTTATGATTACAACCCAATGCAGGACGGATTGTATGTATTGCTATGCGGATAGAAACAGGAAGAACGATTTGACAAGTTGGCAAATTATAAAGGTGATAGATGGAGCTCATGATATGGGGGGTGTGAATCTGGCTTTGACAGGAGGTGATATTTTTGCTTTCCCTGATTGGAAAGAGGTGATACGAAAAGTGGGGCAATATGGATTCACACCTTTATTGAGTACAAAAATACCGCTAAAAGAGGATGATATTTACTTTTTAAAAGAGTCTGGAATTAAATTCTTGCAGTTTTCATTGGATTCTATATTTCCCTCTACATTACAGACAATGGTACGTGTAAAAGAAGACTATATAGATAATGTGAAGCAAATGTTTGAGTATTCTTAATCCAATCTGTGGTCAGATTGATAAGAAAATTATAATTCGCAAATAAAAATGAGGATTAAACTTATAAATATTTGTAACAAATGATTGAAGCAAGAGCATTAGTTCTATTAATTTTCTGAATTTGTCAGAAAACTATGATTTTATGTCACGTTGGTTAGGTGTATATGATAAATATGCAAAGCTATTGAAAGGTTCGTCGGATGCAGTTGTAAAAGACGGATCTGGAAAGATACCTGAATCAGCAAACGATAAAGTGGATTTAACCAACAAGCATTTGGCATTACAGGCTATATTAGCTGAATATGGTCAAAAGTTAAATAAAAGCCATCTTTATTCTGAAACAGTCGGTCTGTCCGAAGCCCATGATATTCGTCGCAAATGTTTCAGCGCATTACAGATGAACATCAAGAGCAAGAGATATAGGAACAAAAGAAGATCAAGATGCTGCAAAAAGCCTTATTGATCAGACTGGAAATTATAAAATGAATAAGATAATTACCCGTTCCGATATGTCTGCCCGTATTGCAGGTTACATTTTGATTCTGCAATCAGAGAAAAACCATGATTCAGTAGAACGACTGAATCTGGCTGATCGCATCACTGAAGTGGAAAAGGCAAATAATCTTTATTTGGACTTAGATACACAGCGTGGTATTGTGAAAGAACAGAAAGGTCTTTCGGCTACTAGTCTGCATAAGAACTGTAATGGATTATTGAATCAGCTATATTCATTGGTAAATGATATGTTCTTTTATTATGATAATGAACTGTTTATTGCCTTTGCCGATGAACTGAATGCTGTGGCTGAATCTTATCAATTGGTTATCAATAACCGTAAGGTAGATGCCAAGCGTAAAAAGAATGAGAGAAAGGGCCTAAAATTATTGCCGGTTATCAATAACTAAGGTGCGGCAATGAATTGATCTGCTACTTGTATAAGTGATTCTATAAGACTGCCTTAAATAAAAGTGTGGTTACTTTTATTTAAGGCAGTTTTTCTATGAGAATACGAAAGAATGTTAAATGAAAATCTTTTTTTGTTCAGTCCGGAGGCGTCGGACTGTGGGAGATTACATTTGCAATGTAATTAAGAAATCACAATAGTTTACTAGTTTGTTAATTTTAAAATTTAACGATCATGAAAGACGACGAATTAAAAAAGCAGGAAGTAGTATTAGATCTATATATGCTTCAAATAAAGGCGAGCATAGCATAAATATTCAAAATGGAAATAAAAGAAAAGTGATAAGGCGAATCACTTTACATATATCTAATGATTGTAATTTAAGATGTAAGTATTGTTTTGGTGGAGGTGGAAGTTATAATCAAGAACGTAACCTAATGACAGAGCAAACAGCAATAGAGTTTGTAGATTTTTGTGTAGAACAATTTGAAAGAGTTGAAAAGATTGTCTTTTTTGGAGGCGAACCGATGCTTAACCTTAAAGGAATGGAGATAGTGTGCAATCGCTTTAAATATTATAAAGAAGAAGGGAAAATAGATATTTTGCCTAATTTCGTAATTATTACTAATGGGACAATATTAACAGATAGGATGCTGGCATTTATCAAGAGAAATATTTCAGCAATGACTATCAGTATAGATGGTCCTAAAGAAATTAATGATATTCAGAGAATATATAAAAATGGAAAAGGAAGTTATGAAAGGATAGCTCATTTTATCCATACTATACAAGAAAAAACCAATGTAAAAATACAGTACGAAGCAACCTATACGCAGTTACATATTGATCATAATTATAGTCATGAAGATATTTCAAAATTTATGGATCAGACTTTTGGAATTGAAGGTGTAGTGGTCAATGATCAAGAACTTAGTCTGCAATTATTGCTTGATTTATGGAACTCCATTGATTTGGAATATTTAAAAAGAACAGAACTGAAATATTTGCCTAAAGATTTTTGGTTACTTCTACATGCTATTGTTCATAATACATCTACTAATATATGCCCTGTTATAGATCAGTATTTAGCTGTAAGCACTGATGGAACTATATACGCATGTCATACAATAAATGGTATTAAAGAATGTAAGTTAGGTAGTATTGATGGCTATAATGTTTATAATTATCCAGAATTATATAAACCATTTGATCATGAAATAGATTTTAGATCAAATGAAAAGTGTGAAAAATGTTGGGCACAAAGATTATGTGGAGGATGTACTGTACATAGATTTTTCAATCATAAAATAAATCAATTTGAAGCATACCCTAATGAAGACTTTTGTAAAATAACGCTTCTTTGTATAGAACAAATATTATTAATAATTGCATCTATCCGCAAGGACCCTCAATTATGGTCTTTACTCATTCAGAAAATGAATAATTAAAATTATATATTATGGAAAAGTTACTTTATATTATGTTGATTTGGGTAGTTTCTACTACTTCTATATATTCACAGACAGTAGCTGGAAAAATTGTTGATGAAAGTAATCAGCCGATAGAATTTGCTAATATCGTATGTTTATCATTGCCTGATTCTACTTTTATATATGGAACTATCAGTGACCAGGATGGAAAATTTACCATACCCGAAAATTCATCTAAAGGGATATTACGCATTTCATCTGTAGGTTATGCTACAACATATAAGGAATGTAAGGACAGGAATATAGGCACTATCTTGTTGCACTCGGATACACAACTGCTGGGTGAAGTAGTAGTGAAAGGCAATTTGCCTGTAACTCGCATGAAAGGCGATGCATTGGTAACAAGTGTGCAGAACAGCGTATTAGCAAAGGCAGGATCGGCAAACGATGTACTGGGAAAAGTGCCCGGTATATTGAAGGATAAAGATTCCTTTGAAGTATTCGGCAAAGGAACGCCTCTTATCTATATCAATGGCAGGGAAGTACGCGACAAGTCTGAGCTGGAGCAACTCAGTTCGGAAGATATTAAGCATGTAGAATTGATAACTAATCCCGGTGCGCGCTATGATGCCACTGTAAATGCTGTGGTGCGCATTCAGACTATCCGCCGCACTGGCGATGGATTCGGATTCAATCTAAATTCCAGTTATTATCAAAGTGAAAATGTAGACTTAGTGGAACAGGCAGATGTGAACTATCGCATAATGGGCTGGATATGTTTGCCATGTTCAGATATGATAAGATGGAATTTCGTGAACGCACCAATGTACATCAGACTTTAATTTCAAAGAAACAGCTGGACTTGGAAAATCAATTGAAATATAATGATAATAAGCAATGGCTGCGAGGAAATATCGGAATGAACTATATGTTTGATGAAAATAATTCTATCGGAATAAAATACTCTATTCAGGGAAGCCCCAGATATGATAGTAAGCTTTATACAACTAGTAAAGTCAGTTTAGACGGTAAGGTATTTGATCGTTTACAGAATTTTACAAGCTCAGAAACAGATAATGAATTAAATCATCAGTTGAATGCTTACTATACGGGGCGCGTGGGTAATCTGGAAATAGACTTCAATGCCGACTACTATCAAAGCGGTTATTTACAGGAGGACATTACTGGCGAGGAAAGTGAAGAGCAGGAGGACCGGGATGTACATGCTGCAAGTGATGTGGCAAATAATTTGGCAGCAGCCAAACTGGTGTTGTCCTATCCTGTGTGGAAAGGAAAATTTTCAGTAGGCGGAGAATGGACTTATACCCATCGCAAAGACAATTATCTGAATGTTGAAAATTATGTGCCTTCATCCAACAGCAAGATGAATGAAATGAATATAACGGCTTTTGCCGAATATAGCAGATCTATTTCCATAGGCGACTTTATACTTGGTGCACGCTATGAGCAAATAAAATTTGATTATTATAAAGATGATCTGCATATAGATGACCAGAGCCGTAGCTATGATAATATCTATCCGAATGTTTCCTTCAATACTCGGATTGGAAAGGTTAAGACGCAAATTAGTTATACGGTAAAGACGCAACGTCCTTCATACAGGCTGTTGAGCAATAGTTCATTATATATAGACCGTTTCAGCATACAGCAGGGAAATCCTACATTGAAGTCCGAAATCACTCATAATCTTAACTGGATTGCTTCTTGGAAGTTTCTGCAACTCAGCTTAGGTTATCAGCAGACTAAAATGCTATAATCTATTGGGGTGAGCCATTGAATCCGAATGAATATACCATTTTACTGAAAAGTATTAATTTGAATAAAAGTCTGCCTATGCTGAATGCCTTTATTTCGGCTTCGCCTCATATTGGTATATGGGAATCCCGTTTAAGTCTTGGAATAACTAAACAATGGCTGACTATTGATAGTGATGGGCAACAATTAAAATTGAATGAACCCAGATTTACGGGTGTGCTGTCTAATTCATTTACATTGCCAGAAAATTTCCTTCTTAGTTTGGATATGCAATTCAGGAGTAAGGGGGATTTGCGCAATGTATATTTTGATCGTTTTAATAGCTATGTTGATATTTCACTGCGAAAATCATTCTTGAATGATGCTTTGAGTATAGAGGTAAGGGGAGATGATTTGTTCCGCCAGCAAAAAAGTAAAACGCTTCTTCGCAGTGGAGCATATTCCTTCTCAAAAGATCATAGATATGACTCGCGCGAGTTCTCTATTTCATTGCGCTATAGGTTTAATACAACAAAGAGCAAGTATAAAGGTACAGGGGCGGCCAATGATGAGTTGAGGCGCTTGTAGGGAAACTGTGTTTATAGAATGAAATGCAGAGTAAGATTAGATCCTGACTTTAATGTAAATCATATTTCTGCTTTCTTTTTGCAGACTCAACACTCTTGCTATATATATTCCACTCTGTTTCCATTAAATTAGTCTGATATATCTTTTTTTTTAAGTTTGGTCACTTTAAAGAAAGAAACTATCCGACTGATATGGAAACTTTGTTAGAAAAGGATTTCAGCCATTTTTTAACAGGCTCTTATGCTTTGGACATGAAGAATTGCTTGTAGGAGATCTTACAAAAGAAAATTTGAAAGAACTTTGGGAAAATAGAGATAAATGGAGAATGTTCCGAGGAGGATTTAGTTTGGAAAATATAGATACTTGTTCTACTTGTACATTAAACAAAAAGTGTTCACTGATGACTTGTCGTCTAAGGAATTATGATCAAGGTAATAGCTTCTATAATAAACCGATAGAATGTGCCGTTGATTATTCTATAGCTTTGTAATATAATGTACTTTTGAAACTTTAAAAATATAGAATATGAGAGCGAATATACTTTTTTGTTTATACTTCTTTATGGGGGTGGCAGTGCAGCTGCAAGCACAGGTTACGGTAACAGGTAAAGTAATTGATGAGCAACAACAACCTGTCCCTTATGCCAATATAGTGTTACTTTCTTTGCCCGATTCTACTTTCGTGGCAGGAAGTATCAGTAATGAAGAAGGCGCGTTTAGTCTCAATGTCAAAGAAACAAAGGATGTGCTTCGCATCTCATCTATTGGCTATGCTACTGTTTATCGTCCATTAGATAACAGAAGTACAGATCTTGGAATTATCTGTCTCGCTTCAGACACACAGATATTGGCTGAAGTTGTGGTAAAAGCTGATATGCCTGTTACTCGCATGAGAGGCGACGCACTGGTGACTAATATACAAAATAGTGTACTCTCTAAAGCCGGATCAGCAAGCGATGTATTGGGAAAAGTACCGGGTGTAATAAAAGAGAGGAATTCCTATGAAGTACTTGGCAAAGGAACACCTCTTATTTATATCAATGGGCGGCAGGTACGTGATGATTCGGAATTGGATCAACTAAATTCGGAAGATATTAAGAGCGTAGAAGTTGTTACTAATCCCGGTGCACGTTATGATGCAACTGTAACTGCCGTTATCCGTATACAGACTATCCGGCGTGCCGGAGATGGTTTCGGCTTCGATCTCCGTTCCAGTTACTATCAGAGCCAGAATGTAGACTTGATAGAGCAATTGAATGTAAACTACCGCCATAATGGACTTGATATTTTTGGTATATTCCGTTATTTAAAGAACGAATATATCATGAAAAATGATATTGTACATACCTTGGAGTCTGATTCTTTATGGAAATATCAGAATCTATTGGATGGAACTGTAGTAGACAAGTCTTTACGAGGTGAAATAGGAGCTAATTATAGCCTGAATGATAAACATTCACTGGGATTCCGCTATACTCTTACTTCCCGTCCAAATACGAAGTCGGATGTATTTACCTCTAATGATATTACAGCCAACAATCAGTTTTATGACCACTTGGAAAATCAAGAGTATTCTTCTACTTCCGGTAAGCCTACTCATCAACTAAATGTTTATTATAATGGTACTGTGGGAGATTTGAATATTGATTTTAATACAGACTATTATACTAATACTTCTACAGGAAAAGGTCTTTATCACGAAGTCAGTCAAGAGCAAGAAAGTCGGGATGTGCATACACAGAGTTACATCAGAAATAAATTGCTAGCTTCTAAATTGGTACTTTCTTATCCGTTGTTTGGAGGTAATCTTTCGGTAGGCGGAGAATATACGGATACCCGTCGCAATGACGAGTACCGTAATCCGGAGAAATATGTGGAAAGTACCATCAGTCGTGTAGAGGAAGATGGATTGAGTGGCTTTGCCGAATACAGCCGTCAATTCCCGATAGGTAACCTTTCATTGGGTGTAAGATATGAGCATGTAACTTTTGATTATTATAAGGATGGTGTGCACATGGATGAACAGAGCCGTATGTATGGAAACTGGTTTCCTAATCTTTCTTTTTCAAGAAAACTAGGTTCTGTCCGGGCACAGTTGGGTTATACTGCTAAAACGCAACGACCTACTTATAGCCAGTTAAGCAACAATGTCACCTATGTAGACCGTTTCACTATGCAACGTGGTAACCCATTGCTGGAGCCGTGCACCATTCACGATATTTCATTGGTCGGTACATGGCGTTTTTTACAGTTACTTGTCAGCTATCAGCAGTGGCGTAAGGAAATCATTTATTGGGGAGATCCGATAGATAATGGCAATTCAATGATGATGACTTACCTCAATTATCATAATCGTCCGACTTTGAATGTTTCTTTCTCTATTTCACCGGCTATTGGCTTTTGGCATCCTAACCTAAATATCGGCGTGAAGAAACAATGGATGACAATAGATGGCATAGAGTTTAATAAGCCTCGTCCTACAATAAGGTTCAACAATACATTTGAACTTCCTGGTGATTTTCTTGTCAGTTTGGATGGGCTTTTTATGGGAAAAGGAAATTATCAGAATTTGTATCAGTTCAAAAATTATGGTACAGTTGACATCTCTGTCCGTAAGTCATTTTTAAGGGATGCCTTAAGTCTGGAACTTCGAGGGAACGATCTTTTTCATGGTTCACGTAATTATTGGCAAACATATTTTGGCAGTATTATTTGGGAGCAGACTAATCAATGGGATACTCGTGAATTTTCTATTACTTTGCGCTATAAGTTTAATACAACAAAGAGCAAGTATAAAGGGACAGGAGCGGCAAATGATGAGCTAAGACGTTTGTGATAATTTCAAAAAAATAAAAGTATAGAACATGAGGAAATTGATTTTACTACTCGGATTAGTGTTACAAGTGATTATTGTTAATGCACAGAGTGTTTCCGGCTCATTAGTTGATGAAAAGGAAATCCTGTCAGTTTTGCTAATGTGGTATTGTTATCTTCTAAAGATTCCTCTTTTGTGGCTGGGACTATCTCAAAGAATATGGCAAACATATCAGAATGAAAGTAATGATGAAATAGTTAAAAGATATCTTGATGAGAATTTTTTTAATTGAAAAAAGAAGGGTTTAATTTGTCTGTTAATACAAATTATAATGAATTTAGTGGAATATCATGCTATGCGGATAGAATAAACTATGCCAATATCTTGGTTGTTTGAAGAAAAAATATTGTAATTAAATTATAATTTTAGATATATGAAAATACTTGTTTGCATAACCTTTATTCTAGGTAGCTTTTTAACTCTGTATGCTCAGGGAGAAGCAGGAATTTCCGGTAAGGTATCAGATGTCAAAGGACAGCCTGTTTCTTATGCCAATATCACATTGCAGCGCGTTGATTCTACATTTGTCACCGGATGTACTTCAGATGAGAAAGGTAAGTTTGTCATAAGTAAGCTGGAAGCAGACAATTACTTGCTTCAAATCTCTTTTGTGGGCTACATCACCCAAGTAATCAGACTGGATAATTTGAGCCGCCCGTTGGATATAGGTACTATCCAACTTGCTGATGAGGCAATAATGCTGCAAGGGGTTACTGTAAAAGCATCGAATGTGATGAAACGGGTAGACCGACAGATAATTTTGCCTACCGACAAACAGGTAAAATCATCTACTTCGGGGTATGAATTGTTGAGCCACATGCAACTGGCGGGATTGAAAGTGAATAGTATTGAACGAAAAATTACTACGGTCAGCGGAGGAAGTGTGCAGCTGCGCATTAATGATATTGTAGCAAGCACAGCTCAGGTACAAGCATTAAGACCGGACGAAGTCTTAAGAGTGGAGTATATTGATAATCCAGGAGTGCGTTATGCAGATACTGAAGTTGAGGCTGTGATTAACTATATAGTCCGTCGGGCAGAGTCGGGCATATCCGGGGGTGTTAGCTTTACAAATGCTGTGACTACCGGGTTTGGGGATGATAATGTGTATATTCGTGCAACTCATAAATTGTCACAATTCGGGCTGAATTATTATTTAAGTTATCGGGATTATGATGACCGAAAGGTGGATGAAGAGCAAATGTTTTCTTTTACCGAAGCAAAGGAACGTCGGCGTGAACTGATTGGTATCTCCACTCCTTTCAGTTACCAAGACCATTCGATTGAGGCAAGTTATAATCTTACAAAACCAGAAAAGTATATATTTAATGCTGTCTTTACGGAAAATATTTATAATTCACCTCATGGAGATTATGGACAATTGATAAAAGAAACGGAGCAGAAGGATTTATATAATTACACACGTTCCGAATATAATTATCATTCTCCTTCACTTGATTTATATTATAAAAAGTTTTTGCCTCACGACCAGTTTCTTGCCTTAAATGTGGTAGGGACTTATATAGGCTCTGATTATGAACGTGAATATAGTGAAGCACATAGTGAGGCCGGTGCGCCTGTGTCTTCTTATGATTATGGTACGGACGGCTCCAGATATTCATTAATTGGTGAGGGCATCTATCAAAAAACATTTGATAAAATAACTTTGACAGGTGGGATTAAATATATGCAGGCATATACCCATAATCGTTATACAGGTGATGTAAATGAATCTGCGGAAATGCATAATTCAAGTCTTTACGGTTACGTACAGGCGCAAGGGAAATGGGCGAAATTAAATTATTCATTGGGTATAGGTGCATCTCGTCAGGATTTTGATGAATCGGAGGAAGGGTTTACTTTCTATATGTTTCGTCCTATGTTGTCACTTTCTTATCCTGTTTTTAAAGGGGCAAGTCTGCGATATAATTTCACTTGCTCACCTTCTGTCCCCAGCCTGTCAGCATTGAGTGATATTCGCCAGCAAACAACGGATTTGGAGGTAAACAGAGGAAACCGGAATTTGAAGCCTTATCGTTCATACATTAATCGTCTGCAATTATCATGGGGGAACAAGAGAGTAAGTTTCCAGCTAAGTGGAGGACATCGCATTAGCAAAAATCCTATCATGGAACAGATAGAGTGTGTATCTCAACCGGACGGGAGCTATATTATTGAGTATGGAATAGACAATCAGAAACGCTTTACTCAATGGAATGGAAGACTTTATACTAATATAAATGTGATACCGGATTTATTATCTATTAGTTTGTATGGTGGGTTCAACAGTTTTGAGAGCAAAGGAAATTCTTATTTACATCACTATACAGCTTGGTATGTTGGTGGAGACGCTTCTTTGAACTATAAGAATTTTTCTTTATATGGGTCTATAGGAAACCGATATAATTCACTGTACGGAGAATCAATAGATTATGGAGAAAAAAATTCTGTTATACAATGTTCTTATAAATGGAAAAATATGAGTGCCGGTATTGGAGTGCTGTATCCTTTTACTCCTGCTGGTTGGAGTGCCGGTTGGAAACTGATGAGTGAACGGGTGCAGAAAAAGAGTTGGACTTACATCAAAAATAATGCAAACATGGTGGTGCTGACATTCTCTTGGAATTTTAATTCTGGACTAAAACATAAGACAGAGGAAAAGTTAATGAATAATGTGGATCGTGAAACTGGTATTGCAAGATGAATAAGATAGGAAATATGCCGGATAAATAATCGTAAAAAGAAAATGCTATGAGGACACTGATTTTATTGCTCGGATTATTATTAAATTCTATTGTTATTGACGCACAGAGTGTTTCCGGCTTATTAGTTGATGAAAAAGGAAATCCTGTCAGTTTTGCTAATGTGGTATTGCTATCTTCCAAAGATTCATCTTTTGTGCAAGGTACAATTAGCAATGAACAAGGAATTTTCAGCATAGACCAAACAAGCGGTAACAATATACTCAGAATTTCTTGTCTTGGCTTTATTCCGGTGACAAAAGCCTATGCTCAATTTCCGGTAACGATTGTGATGCATGAAGATGTTAATCTGTTGGGGGAAGTCGTGGTAAAGGGGAATCGCCCGTCATATAAACTTACTTCCGAAGGGTTGCAGACCCATGTACAAGGAACAGTGCTTAGCATAATGGGTACGGCGGAGGATGTGTTGAAGCATATACCGGGACTTCAGAAGAAAAATGATGTGTATGAGGTATTTGGAAAAGGGAGCCCGATAATCTATGTGAATGGGAGATTGCTGCGTGATTTGTCGGAACTGGACCAGCTGAAGTCAGAAGATATTAAGAATGTAGAACTGATTACCAGCCGGTGCAAGATATGATGCGTCTGTGAAAGCAGTGGTGAAGATTACTACCCGCCCCATAAAAGGGGAAGGATTTGGATTTGATGTGCGTTCCGGTTATAATCAGTGGGAGTATGCCGGTTTCGTGGAACAGTTGAACTGGAATTACCGGCGTGATAAATTGGATGTGTTCGGCACCGTGTATTATAGAAAAAGTGAAGGGTTTGACGAAAGCCGGTTTACTCAAGATGTGCATGTTGATACGCTTTGGCATCAGGACAATTATCAGTTCGCAAAAACGAATCAACAGGCATTTACCAATATCGCAGGTGTGAACTATGCATTCGATGAAAATAATTCAATTGGAGTAAAATATACATTGAAAGCCAATCCGGATGCCCGCTATCACACTATATTTAATTCGGATGTATATGCCGACGGCACGCATTATGACTATCTGGCGAATGATATCAATGCCACTGCGTATTATAATCCCTCGCATTCGGTAAATGTTTATTATAAGGGGATGGCGGGAAAAACGGAGATTGATTTTAATGCGGATTATCTGTTTGACAAAAACGGAGACAATACGATACAACGTGAAGAAAGCAGCAATAAGGAAGATAGGGTTGTCACTTCTACCAATACATTGAGAAGTGAACTCTTTGCTGCCAAACTGGTGCTGAGCCGTCCGCTGCTTGGAGGAAATGTCATGATAGGGGCTGAATACAGTCATACGGAGCGGCAGGATGATTATGTGAATCCGGAAGGTTATGTGCCGACTTCATTCAGTGAACTGAAAGAGCAGAATATCAGTCCGTTTTTAGAGTATAGCCGCAATACCCCCATAGGGCAACTCTCCGTGGGGGGACGTTATGAGTGGGTGAACTTTGATTATTATGAGGATGGGAAATATATGGAAGGACAAAGCCGGAATTTCAGTAATTTCTTTCCGAGTGTTTCATTGGGTTCTGAAATAGGCGGAGTGCAGTTGCAGCTTAGTTATGCGGCGAAGACGCGTCGTCCGTCCTACCAGCAGTTGAGCAATAATGTGACGTATGCCAATAGGTTCACGCTTCAGTCCGGCAATCCGTTATTGGAACATGAGGTGGTGCATAACGTTTCTTTGATGGGGGCATGGAAGTTTATGCAGTTCAGTATGGATTATAATGACAGAAGAAATGCAATCATTTACTGGGGGGAACAAATGGAGTATAATCCGGCGGTAACGCTTATTTCTTTCAAAAATCTCCATAGCTTGAAGTCTGTTTCGGCATTCTTGTCATTGGCGCCTAAGTTTGGAATCTGGTCGCCGCAATTGAATTGGGGAGTACAGAAACAATGGCTGGATCTGGAGACTACCGATGGATTGCTGAAGATGAACAAACCGATGTTTACGGGGGCTTTTAATAATACGTTTAATTTTAATCACGGCTGGATGGCTTCGGTGGAAATGAATTATCAAAGTAAAGGCGATATGGAGAATTACTCGGAAACCAAGAATATTTTTTATGTGGATGCCGGGGTTACAAAGTTCTTTTGGGGGGGATAGGATGTCTGTGAAACTGAGTGGTACGGATTTGTTCCATGGCATGAAGTCGGGAAACCGTATGTATTATAACCGGGCATCTTCTTTGCAAATTAATAACTATGATAGTAGGAAAGTGATGCTGACGGTACGCTATAAATTTAATGCTACGCGTAATAAATATAAGGGTAGTGGTGCCGGAGAGAGTGAGAAGGAAAGATTATGAGTGCCTACTTTTCACATCTCATTTGTTCTTACCCAGCTTATATACCATTTGGCGGAATAAAGGTACGTTTAACCATATATATTCGTACCAATGTTCTACCTTTCTTTTCCATAGTTTGCTCCAGCTATATATTTCCCACCATTTTAGATGGAGATTTGCCGAATTCATAAAATCTTGTGTGGGAAAGAGGGTCAGGGCTATTCCTTTTATCCATAATGTTTTCATTTCGTCCGCCCAATATTGCATGAGTCCGAATTCCGGTTCCCAGATAATGAATCGGGATTCATGGATGCCGTAACAGACTACATATCCCGGTACATTGAAATCATTGAGAGTGAAAAGGATGATGGGAAGTTTTCTTTGTGTTAATTGATGAATGTTTTGCAAACATATTTCGCTTTCATGCCGGAATATATAGCCCTTGTTTCATTCCTGCCAAGGTAAGCTTTCCATTTATTTTGCACCATTCGGTCAATGTATGTATGTCCGTTTCTTTTCCGTTGTAATATTTTATGACAGTGAGTAGGCAAGCTACCTCTACAGGGCACTTGGCATTGGAACGGACAAATGATTTCTTTATTTTATCAAGTTCGTATTCTGTCATAACCCGGTTTGTTTTATAAGAGGAAACTCATGGAGCGGCCGCAATCACTTAAAAAAGAAATTCATTGGAGCGATTAACGTTCATTTGGACGTGGAAGTAGGTATGAACGCTGAATTACTTTAATAAATGTGCGGCCGGGTGTCCGCATGAGTTATATCTGTTACGTTCTGCTCTTTCTATTAACATATCGGCTATTTTGTTTATTTCCCGATTTTTACGTTCAAAGAAATCGCATAACTCTTTCGCTTTTTGTGTTAGTGTTATTTTATTTTGTAATGCATATTCTATTTGTTGCTCCAATTTCATCGGAGTTATGTTTATCATATTTTTAGGCGAATATCTCAGTACCGGTATTTGAGCAAAGGTACAATCCAGCCATACATCAGAATATGAGTCGGTCAAAGCCAAATCGCATAATGGCAATATGGTGTTAAGGTTCAGCGTGCGGAATAATTCCATGTTGCCGGGCAATTCAAACGATTGATATACATTTTGTATGTCGGTTAATAATATGAATTGGTACCGGGGATTTCTGATGGAACTTCTTTTTATAACTCTATAAAAATCTTCTAGTATCTTTGAATTTTTATTTCCTTTTCCCAATAATCCGACAATAATATTTCTTCCTTTGTCTTTTTTTATATCCTGCAATCTCTTTGCCAACGATTCCACACGTGGTCCGGAACCAGATGACAGGTAGGGAGTGGGTGGCAGATAAAGTACAGAAATATCTTTGTCCTGTATGTTTTTTTGGTTTGGCAACTGCATGGCTATGAAAATATAGTCAATGGCTAGCTGCCGATAAAGGGAGGCATGTGCTGCATGCCGACAATCTAGAAGCGTTAGGTCGGGCTTTAACCAACGGAAATCATCTGGATAAAGTACGCAGTTGCTTATTCCTTTATTATATAGTACAGGCGTAAAAGCAGGGTTTGAGGTATAGGTATAGTATACCTCTTGTTTCTTTTCCCGCAATATCCCTGCTAATTTGATGGTTATCAATAGCTGGCTTTTGTCTGGTGTTATGTCAAGAAGGAAATTCAGCATATATTATTGCGCTAATATGGATTTGTTTAATGAACTTTTTGGACAAATTATATTCATAGAAATTGGAACATGAAAGTTCCAATTTCTAATGAATCAAGTTAGCGGTTTAGGTATATTTTAGTCGGGTTATGAAAACAGGTCTGTCACTCTTGAGTGAAATATCCCGTTAAATGTCCGGAAGGTGTACCTGTTATTTCTAGTTTATATTCTCCTGCAGGGAAATTTGCAATAGAAATTGTGATGTAAGCGCTCTGTACTTCAGGAATATTATTTTCATAAACGACGCTCCCTTTTGCCATATCTGTAATGCGGATGGTCATATCACGGTCGGGTGATACGTTCTTGACAGTAAGGAGATAGCCATCGGTAAATACAGTTATGGGGCAATTGGTAGTCGCACTTCTAATAGGATCATCCCATCTGCCATCCAATTCTACATCTTTAACAGGAGTTTCTGTTGTATTGGCCTGTGCAGGCAAAATACCTATTAATGTAGTTATGATAATAACTATACTCCATATCCTTTTCTTTATACTTTTTAACTTCATAATTTTATGTTTTAATTGTTTTGTTTGAGGCAAAGTTAGAGGATAAATTTTAAAAACGTGCAGATATCATGTGGACAAATAAAAAAAGGTAATAAGTTAATAACTAGTCTTATTACTTTTATAGGGAGGTGATATAGACAATTGTTTATTTTTAGTATTCCATAAGCCATAAATCAAGGCTTTGATTTTCGCCTAATGAACCTATTTCTTGTACGATGCGTTCTTTTAATCTTAACTTCCTTTTGGACACAGATGTGGGCGAGATGGCTAACATGTTGGCGATGTCACCGTTGCTGAATCGTAGTTTTATCAAACAGCATATTTGTATATCACCATCTGTTAAGGAAGGTATTTGATGGTATAGTCTTTTAGTATAGTTATCGAATAATAAATCTATTTTTTCTTTTATTTCTTGCCATAGTTGGTCGTCTATATACTTTGTTGTTTTTAGTTTATTGAATAATTCTGTCTGATTAATGAGTTGGTTACATAAAAAAGCCTCGCGTTTATGTAGATACTGGTTTTCCTCTGATAGATGTTCCATTGCTTCCAGTTCTTTCGACTTTTCTTTTAATGATTGGGCATAATTGCTTATATGATTTTGCAGTTTATTGTTCTCCAGTTTCAGCATTTCATTCTGTTGTTGTATTTCTTGTCGTATTTTATTTTGTTCTTTCCATTGTTCTTTTATCTCTTGGCTTCCTTCCATTTGGATCGTAAGTTCTTCTATCCGCATTTTGTTGCGGTTTATCAATGTCTCATTTTCATGTATTTTCATAGTGAAATAACGAATTTTTTCTTCTTTCTCCAATATCTCTTGTTTTTGAGAGACTATTTTTCGTTGGTATAGATAGTTTGTTATTGCTATGATGAAAGACAAAATGATTAAGGCGATGAGCACATTGCGTATGATCCGGTCTTTCTTTATTTGTGACAGATTATTTTCATTAATTATTTTTTGCTGATCATATTTTTCTTGCATCTCTATTAATGCTTTATTGCGATCAGTTT